>Ga0308161_1000609_pt1 | contig 53371 bp, 44 predicted proteins | sample PhyFR2_FD_201034 | JGI IMG/M metagenome (GOLD analysis project Ga0308161, IMG submission 201034) | Phyllosphere microbial communities from UC Gill Tract Community Farm, Albany, California, United States - DLSLF.R2 | ecosystem: Host-associated > Plants > Phyllosphere > Unclassified | place: USA...
GTAGAACGGCGGGATGGTGTAGCCGGTGTAGATCGCTGTGTCGGTGCGCACGCCGGGGCCGCCGGGCGCGTAGTAACGGGTGATCTTGCCGAAGCTGGGGAGGAAGTTGTTCTTCGGGTCTTCGGCGTTGATACGGAACTGCAACGCAAAGCCACGGTGCTGGATGTCTTCCTGTTTCACCGACAGCGGCAGGCCCGAGGCAATGCGGATCTGCTCACGAACGATGTCGATCCCGGTGATTTCCTCGGTAATGGTGTGTTCCACCTGCACTCGGGTGTTCATCTCCATGAAGTACACCTCGCCCTCGGCGAGCAGGAACTCCACGGTACCGGCGTTCTCGTAGCCTACGGCCTTGGCGGCACGCACCGACAGGTCACCGATGTAGGCGCGCTGTTCAGGGGTCAACTGTGGGCTTGGGGCGATTTCGATAAGCTTCTGGTTGCGGCGCTGGATCGAGCAATCGCGCTCGAACAGGTGCACCACGTTGCCGAAGCTGTCACCGAGGATCTGCGCCTCGATGTGCTTGGGATTGACGATGCATTTTTCCAGGAAGACTTCCGCCGAACCGAACGCCTTGGTGGCTTCGGAGATAACGCGGGGGAAGGCTTGTTCAAGTTCTTCGCGACTGTTGCAACGCCGAATCCCGCGACCGCCACCACCGGAAGTGGCCTTGAGCATCACGGGGTAACCGATGCGGTCGCCTTCGGTGAGGGCTTCGGCGATGTCGGCGACGTTGCCTTCGGTACCGGGCGTGACCGGTACGCCGGCCTTGATCATGCTGCGGCGCGCTTCGGTCTTGTCGCCCATGCGGCGGATCACTTCAGCGGACGGGCCGATGAACTTGATCCCACGTTCGGCGCAGATGTCCGCCAGTTCGGCGTTTTCCGACAGGAAGCCGTAGCCGGGGTGCAGCGCATCACAACCGGTTTCCACGGCCAGGTTCACCAGCTTGCGCGGGTTCAGGTAACCGGCCAAAGGCTCGGCACCGATGCTGTGGGCTTCGTCGGCACGTTTAACGTGCAACGCATGGCGGTCGGCGTCGGAATAGACCGCGACCGAGCGAATGCCCATCTCGGCGCAGGCACGCACGATTCGTACGGCAATTTCACCACGGTTGGCGATCAGGATCTTTTTTATCACTTGGAAATTCCCTTGAGCCGATTGCTGCGTTCTTCGACCCGCTGGAGCCGGGTCGGCGCGTGACCAAATGTTTCATGACAGTCGCGAGACACACACTAAGCCCCAGCAGGGATTAACAAAAATCAATAATTATTGGGTTGTGTATAAGTAAAGACTTATAGTCAACGCATCACGGCGGGGATGGGTATTTGAATTATGCGTAAGTCATTGATGCGTATGACATTGCGTCAATTGCAGGTTTTCAATGAAGTGTGCGATTTGCGCTCATACAGCCGTGCCGCCGAGGAAATGTCCCTCACGCAACCGGCCGTAAGCCTGCAAATTCGACAGCTGGAAGAGCTGATTGGCCAGCCGCTGTTCGACTATGTCGGCAAAAAACTCTACATGACCGAGGCCGCGGAAGCGCTGCAACGGGCCAGCCGCGACATCTTCGGGCGCCTGGAAAACCTCGATATGCAGCTGTCGGACATGCAAGGCTCACTGCAAGGCCAGCTGAAGCTCGCGATTGAGTCCAGCGCCAAGTACTTCGTGCCGCATCTGTTTGCCGCATTCAAGCGCCAGCATCCAGAAGTGCAACTGCACTTGACGGTGGTCAACCGCGCCCAGGTGATCCGGCGGCTTTCCGACAACCGCGACGACCTGGTGATCACGTCCATGGTGCCCCAGGACATGGGCCTGGAATTCCTGCCATTTCTCAATAACCCGATTGTCGCGGTGGCACTGCCGGATCATCCCTTGAGCCTGCAAGGACCGCTGCGCCTGCAAGACTTGGAACCTTACACACTGCTGGTGCGCGAACCGGGCTCCGGCACGCGAATCGCCTGCGAGGAATACTTCAAGGAGAAACGCGTGCACTTCACCCAGACGGTGGAAGTGGCCTCGGCCGAGGCACAGCGTGAATGCGTCTGCGCTGGCCTGGGCGTGGCCTTGCTGACGCGGCATGCGGTGAATATGGAACTGGCCACCGGCGGGCTCAAGGAGCTGCCGGTGGAGGAGCTGCCGCTGTACCGCAGTTGGTGCCTGGTGCAGGCCAAGGCCAAGCGCCTGTCACCGGTGGCCCATGCGTTCCTGGGCTTTATCCGCAGCGAGCGGGTGCAGATCAGCGCGCTGGCTGAACGCTTCGCTGGGCGGCCGCGGGTGCCTGCCAGTGGAGTTCCGGGTAATCACTGATGCTCTGGAGCAGCTGGCGCTCCTGGCAACGGTCTTCAATTGCGCGACGGAACGCCATGCGGCGCTGGTCTTCCTGCTGACGACGGGTTTTTACGGCGCTGTTGCTGTCTTCGTAGGGACGGGCCATTTGGAATCTCCCAATGCGAGTACGGGAGTTCAGAATCGGCTCGACGGATGACACGACGATGACAGCCTGGTGAAGATTCTGGATACACAGGAGATGCCCCCTCCCACATCTGGATCTGTGTACAGTTTTTAGTCGTCGAGGGCTTTGACGGATTTGGGCGACAACCGCAGGCTGCGCAAGCTGCGCTTCACACTCTTGAGGTGGTTGACCAGGCTCGGCCCGCGCGCCATGGCCACGCCCATCGCCAGCACGTCGATTACCACCAGGTGGGCAATGCGCGAGGTCAGCGGGGTGTAGATTTCGGTGTCTTCGTGCACGTCAATCGCCAGGTTGACCGTGGACAGTTCGGCCAATGGTGTCTGGCTCGGGCACAAGGTGATCAACGACGCGCCGCTTTCACGCACCAGGTTGGCGGTGATCAGCAGGTCTTTGGAGCGGCCTGACTGGGAAATACAGATCGCTACGTCGGTCGGCTTCAAGGTCACCGCCGACATCGCCTGCATGTGCGGGTCGCTGTAGGCCGCCGCCGTCAGCAGCAAACGGAAGAATTTGTGCTGGGCATCTGCCGCCACCGCGCCGGACGCACCGAAGCCGTAGAACTCAACACGCTGGGCCTGGGACATGGCGGTCACGGCCTTTTGCAGCTCCACCGGGTCGAGTTTTTCACGCACTTCCATGAGGGTGTGCAAGGTGGTGTCGAAGATCTTGAGGCTGTAGTCCGCGACGGAGTCGTCTTCGTGAATCGCAAACTGCCCGAAGCTGGCACCGGCGGCCAGGCTCTGGGCCAGCTTGAGTTTCAAGTCCTGGAACCCGGAGCAACCGATGGCCCGGCAGAAGCGCACGATGGTCGGTTCGCTGATACCCACGCTGTGGGCCAGGTCGGCCATGGAACTGTGCATCACAGCCGCAGGGTCAAGCAGCACGTGATCGGCAACCTTGAGTTCCGATTTGCGTAACAGGTGGCGCGACTGGGCGATATGTTGCAACAGGTTCAAAGGACGGACTCTTGTTATTGGCAGGGCCAGGGGATGTAGCAAGCTTGTAGTTATACTACAAGAATTGTCGTTTTGCCCGTCCGACTCATCACTAAATTGCCCTGGCACCCTGATATTCAAAGGCCAGGAGCTTTGTAGCCACTCGGGCGCCCTTGGCGTCGCTAAGGAAAATCTGCATTTTTCCGTAACAAATCTGCCAGCCCGTCAGCCTGCATGGGGCGGCTGATCAAATAGCCCTGCACTTCGTCACAACGCTCCGCTCGCAGGAAATCCAACTGCTGCTGATCTTCCACGCCTTCGGCCACGACCTTGAGTGCCAAGCCGTGGGCCATGGCGATGATGGCTCGGGTGATGGCTGCATCCTCGCGTCCTTGCCCAAGCCCACGAATGAAGGTCTGGTCGATCTTTACGTAGTCCACAGGGATGCGCTTGAGGTAGCTGAGGGACGAGTAACCCGTGCCAAAGTCGTCAATGGCCAGCTTCACCCCAAGGTCGCGCAGCTGCTGGAAGGTGGCGATGATGTGTTCGACGCTGTCGAGCAGTTGGCTCTCGGTCAGTTCCAGCTCCAGGTATTGCGGGTCCAGGCCGGTTTCTTCCAGCACCTGACGCACCAGGCTGACCAACTTGCCCTGGCGTAACTGGTGCACCGACAGGTTCACCGACACCCGAATCGGCGCCAACCCCTGGCGCTGCCATTCACAGGCTTGCCAACAAGCCTGGCGCAACACGAATTCGCCCAGCGGCACGATCAGGCCCGTTTCTTCGGCCAGGCCCATAAAGTCGCAGGGCGGCACCATCCCCCACTGTGGGTGGTCCCAACGAACCAACGCCTCAGCGGCGTTCAGCCGGCCCGTGGCCAGGCACAGCTTCGGTTGGTAGAACACCGAAAGCTGGCGCTCATCGATGGCTTTACGCAGATGGTTTTCCAACTGCAGACGCTCAAGGGTGCTGGCTTGCAAGCTGTCGGTGTAGAACTGGAAGTTGTTGCCGCCCAAGTGCTTGGCGTGTTGCATGGCCATGTTTGATTGGCTGACCAGCTCGGAAATTTCCCGCGCATTGTCGGGCAGCAGGCTGACGCCCATTGACGCACTGACCACCAGCTCATGCCCCTCAACCGTCACGGGTACCCGCAGCTTGGCCAGCAGCCGCGTGGCTACCCGCGCCAGGCTCGACAGGCTGCCGTAGGCGTCGAACAACACGGCAAATTCATCCCCGGACAGGCGTGCAATGGTGTCGGCTTCGGGCAAGGCATTGATCAGCCGGCGCGCCATTTTTTGCAGCAACTGGTCCGCCACTTCATGGCCCAGGCTGTCATTGAGCAGCTTGAAGCGATCCAGATTGATATGCAGCAACGCCAGGCTGCGCCCGCCCTGGCGCACGCGCTGGTGGGCCTCGCGCAGACGCTCGCGGAACAACGAGCGGTTGGCCAGCCCGGTCAGTTCGTCGTAATGGGTGAGGTAGCGCATGCGCTCCTCGGACTCGCGCCGCGCCGACAGATCAGCGAAGAAGCCCACGATATGGCTGACGTTTCCGCGAACATCACGCACCACATTCAGTTGCAGCCACTGCGGGTAAAGCTCGCCGTTCTTGCGTGTTTCCACCAGTTCGCCCTGCCAGGTGCCGTGGCTGAGCAAGGCTTGGCGGATCACCGGGAAGTGACGCCGGGCATCGCGGCTGCTGGGTAGCTCTACCACGTTGCGACCGAGCATGTCGTCGATGTCAAAGCCAGTGACGCGACTGAAGGCCTGGTTGACCGCGATCAGCGCGTAATCCGGGTCGAGGATCACGATGCCTTCGCTGGCGGCTTCAAATACGGTCGAGGCCAGCCGTTGTTGTTCTTCAAGGGCCTTGCCGGCGCTGATGTCGCGCCGCGTGCCGAGCATTCGAATCACGCGTCCACTGGGCGCACGCTCCACCGCGCGGCCACGGTCTTCGATCCACACCCAGTGCCCGTCGCCATGGCGCACGCGGTATTCCACCTGGTAATCCTCGGTGCGCCCCTTGAGATGCTCCACCAGCGCACGCTTGAGCAGCGGCAAGTCATCCGGGTGCAGGCGCGGCTTGAGGTGGCCGAGCATGGCCGTGACGTACTCCGGCTCCAGGCCGAACAGCTCTTTAAGCTGGGTGTGATGGACTTCGTCGGTTTGCAGGTTCCAGTCCCACAGGCCGAGTTCGCTGGCTTGCAGGGCCATGGCCAGGCGCGCTTCGCTCTTATTCAGCGCAAGGCTGGCGACGTCCAGTTCCTGGCTGCGCTGCGCCACGCGGTCCTGCAGGCCTATCTGAGCGTCACGAAGCTCCTGCTCGACCTGACGACGCTGCTCGACTTCACGCACCAAGTCCTGATTCAACTGCTCGCTGCGCTGCTGCGCCTGCTGGAGATGCTCGATCAAGGCCTGGTTCTGGAAACGCCGCAGGAGTTCACGCTGGATCAGGCGGTTGACCTGCCAGGCCACCAGGTTCAGCGACACCAGCAGGATCAGGCCGAGTACCCCCCAGCCTTGTTGCTGCGGGCTGCCATCCCACAACAAGTAGACAATGGACGGCACCAGGCACGGCACGGCAAAGGATAGAAACGCCGGCAGGCTCACGGCATAGGCCACGCTGGCCGACAACGTCGCAGCGCCGATCAGGCCGAACACCCAGGCTTGCTGCATGAAGCTGTTCACCGGTGCCAGGGCGATGGCCGCAGTTGCCAGCGTCAGGCCACTGACCGCCGAGCCGAGCATGAACATGCGCCGCCAGATCGGCTGGGCCTGACGGCTGGGCATGGCTGAATCAAAGGCCGCCACCTGGATAACGCGCATGGCCACCAGGGCCAGCAGCCAGACGAGCCAGATGCTGTCCAACAGGTATTGCTTGGGATTCCACAGCAGCCAGGCGCAGACCAGGCCGTTCACCAACATTAATAGGGTCGGCAGCAACGAGCCCTGATACAGCAGGCGCGTGCGCTCAACCGCCATCTCAGTGGCGTAATGTTTGCGGATAACCTGCGCGGGCGCCATCGAGGGGCCAAGCAGGTCGGTGCTGAGGGTCATAGGCAATGTTCTTATAATGGTGAGCCCGAAACGTCGACGGAGCATACACAAGCAAGCGCCCGGGCCAAACTGCTCCATGTCATAAAACTGTGCGGTCACACAGCGCAAAGCTCGGCGCCAGACAGCTTCAGCGAGACCCTGCGCGGGCTGTGGCCATTGACCGACCGGTCATCACCCTGAGCAGAATGTTGAGCCGCCACAGACTGCGCCGGATATTTTCCATCGACCACCCGGCATTGGGATTTGCCCGACTCCCCCCAGCACCCTAGAATGCGCCGATGCGCGATGATCTCTCTCTTTTGCTTAACTCCCTCAACGATGCCCAACGCCAGGCCGTAGCGGCCCCCGTTGGCCGTCAGTTGGTCCTGGCCGGTGCTGGCTCCGGTAAAACCCGAGTGCTGGTGCACCGTATCGCCTGGTTGATCCAGGTCGAAAACGCGTCCCCGCATTCCATCCTGTCGGTGACGTTCACCAACAAGGCCGCTGCCGAGATGCGTCACCGCATCGAACAGCTGATGGGCATCAGCCCGGCCGGCATGTGGGTGGGCACCTTCCACGGCCTGGCGCACCGCCTGCTGCGGGCCCATTGGCAGGAAGCAGGGTTGAGCCAGACCTTCCAGATCCTCGACAGCGATGACCAGCAACGCCTGGTCAAGCGCGTGATCCGCGAGCTGGGCCTCGACGAACAGCGTTGGCCCGTGCGCCAGGCGCAGTGGTTTATCAACGGGCAGAAAGACGAAGGCTTGCGCCCGCAGCATATCCAGGCCAGCGGCGACTTGTTCCTGGCGACCATGCGCAGCATCTATGAAGCCTATGAGGCTGCCTGCGCACGCGCTGGCGTGATCGACTTCTCCGAGCTGCTGCTGCGCGCCCTCGACCTGTGGCGCGACAACCCCGGTTTGCTGGCCCATTACCAGAAACGCTTCCGCCACATTCTGGTGGATGAGTTCCAGGACACCAACGCCGTGCAGTACGCCTGGTTGCGCCTGCTGGCCAAGGGCGGCGACAGCCTGATGGTAGTGGGCGACGACGACCAGTCGATCTATGGCTGGCGCGGCGCGAAAATCGAGAACATCTACCAGTACTCCGACGACTTCCCGGACGCGATCACCATCCGCCTGGAGCAGAACTACCGCTCTACCGCCGGCATCCTCAAGGCCGCCAACGCCTTGATCGCCAACAACACCGGGCGCATGGGTAAGGAACTGTGGACCGACGGCGGCGAAGGCGAAGCGATCAACCTGTACGCCGCCTTCAACGAGCACGATGAAGCGCGCTACGTGGTGGAAACCATCGAAAGCGCGTTGAAAACTGGCCTCTCACGCAGCGACATCGCCATCCTGTACCGCTCCAACGCCCAATCGCGGGTATTGGAAGAAGCCTTGTTGCGCGAACGTATCCCGTACCGCATCTATGGCGGCCAGCGTTTCTTCGAGCGCGCCGAAATCAAGAACGCCATGGCCTACCTGCGCTTGCTGGAAGGTCGCGGTAACGATGCGGCGCTGGAGCGGGTGATCAATATCCCGGCCCGTGGCATCGGCGAAAAAACCGTCGAAGCGATCCGCGACCATGCGCGCCACGCCGATGTGTCGATGTGGGAAGCGATGCGCTTGCTGATCGCCAACAAAGGCCTGACTGGCCGTGCCGCCGGTGCGCTGGGCGTATTTGTCGAGCTGATCGAGAACCTGGCCGCCAAGTGCCTGGAAATGCCGCTGCACTTGATGACTCAGACCGTGATCGAGCAGTCCGGGCTGATCGCCTATCACGAAGCGGAAAAGGGTGAAAAAGGCCAGGCACGGGTAGAAAACCTTGAGGAACTGGTCAGCGCCGCCCGTGCGTTCGAAAACACCGAGGAAGACGAAGAGCTGACCCCGCTCGCCGCTTTCCTCGGCCATGCGTCCCTGGAAGCCGGCGACACCCAGGCCGATGAGCATGAAGACAGCATCCAGCTGATGACCTTGCACAGCGCCAAGGGCCTGGAGTTCCCGTATGTGTTCCTGGTGGGCATGGAAGAAGGTCTGTTCCCGCACAAGATGAGCCTGGAAGAGCCCGGCCGCCTTGAGGAGGAACGGCGCCTGGCCTATGTGGGCATCACCCGGGCGATGCAGAACCTGGTGATGACCTACGCCGAGACCCGACGCCTGTACGGCAGCGAGACCTACAACAAGGTGTCGCGCTTCGTACGTGAAGTGCCGAAGGGCCTGATCCAGGAAGTGCGCCTGTCCAACAGCGTCAGCCGCCCGTTCGGCGGTGGCCAGCAGCAGAACTCCAGCAGCATGTTTGCCGGTTCCGAGATTCCGGAAACCCAATTCAGCCTTGGCCAGCAGGTCCGGCATTCTGTGTTCGGCGAAGGCGTCATCCTCAACTTCGAGGGTGCCGGTGCCCAGGCACGCGTGCAGGTGAACTTCGCCGAAGGCAGCAAGTGGCTGATGATGGGTTACGCGAAGCTCGAAGCCGTCTGAAACATTAATGAGGTGAGGGAGCAGGCTCCCTCACCACAACAAGCCCGCCATCATGAAACACTGCGTAACATGAAGATTATGGGTCCACCCTTGTTTTAGAGAGGCGCGGGCCAATATCTTCCATTAGTCCTACAGACCTTTCGGAATCGGTCTTACGCAAAAGCCCGAAACATTATGCCGCTAGCCACTGTCACTACACCTGTGCAACATGGCGCGCGTGCAATCCACAAATGGGAATTCCCTTTATGAAACGTTTTCTTAGCATCGCCTGACGATGAGCCTCGACGCCAACGCCAAGCGCTTCGGTGGCGGCAAAAGCTCGGGCGCGGCACCGACTCACCAGACCAGCCAAATGGCTCCATCCGCCGGTGCAGGCGGTGCTGCCGCTACTGCAGGCGCAGCCGGTGCTGCCGGCGCCGCGGCCAAGGCCGGCGGTGCGTCGCGCTGGTTGGGCCCTCTGGCCGGTATCGCGGCCGGTGGCCTGCTCGCTTCCATGTTCATGGGCGGCGGCTTCCAGGGCATGCAGATCTTCGACATCCTGATCATGGCCGTCATCGCCTTCCTGGTCTTCCGCTTTATCGCCGCCCGTCGTCGCAAGCAGCAGGAGCACATGGCTCCAGCCGGCGCGCCGATGCAGCGTGAAGTGTTCGAGCAGAAGCCTGCCATGGGTTCGATCTTCGGTGGTTCGGCAGCGCCTGCTGCGGCCCGTCCGGTAATCAACGCACCGGCCTGGTTCAACGAAGAACGTTTCGTCGAAGCGGCCCGCAACCACTTCCAGTCCCTGCAGCAGCACTGGGACGCCAACGAAATGGACAAGATCGCCGAGTTCGTGACCCCGCAACTGCTGGAGTTCCTCAAGCGCGAACGCGCTGAGATCGGCGACGCGTTCCAGTCGACCTACATCGACGACCTGCGCGTACAGCTGGAAGGTGTGGATGATCGCGCCGACAAGACCATCGCCACCCTGACCTTCAGTGGTGTGTCGAAGACCTCGCGCTTCGACCAGGGCGAAGTGTTCAGCGAAAGCTGGAACATGGAACGCCCTCAAGGCGAAAACCAGCCTTGGCTGGTCGCCGGTATCCGCCAGAACGGCTGATAGCCCCGCGCTTGCAAGCCGTAACAAAAAACCCCGGACATGTCTCATGTCCGGGGTTTTCTATTTCACGGTTGCACTTATAGCGAGCTACTGTATAAAACGCCCCTATAAACCGCGCCATCTAGCAAGAGGATCCCGGCCGTGGAAGAAGTCATCGAACAATTGCGTGAAGCCAACGAACCGGTCCCGGTTCCTCTGGAACTGCCCGACGAAGATCAACTGGTGGAAATCGAAGAACAACTGTTCATCGACATCCCGTTTGTCTTCCGTGAATTCCTGCTGAACGTCAGCGATGTGGTGTACGGCAGCCTGGAGCCGGTGACCGTCACCGACCCGCAATCCCACACCTACTTGCCGGACGTGGCCGCTAACGCCTGGGATGCGGGCGTTGACCGCAGCATGATCCCGATCTGCCAGGACGGCGACGACTACTACTGCGTCGAAGAAGACGGCACCGTGGTGCTGTGGTCCGGCGAAGAAGAACTCGTCACCGAAGAGACGTGGGAATCGGTCTGGCACTGGGCGCGGGACGTCTGGCTGGAAAGCTGAGACCTGATCCCTGTGGTGAGCGGGCTTGTCCCGCGCCAGGCCGCGGAGCGGCCTCCATCAGTGCTCCGGCGTATCCTTGTGGTTATCCAGTGTCTCCAGCAAGGCCACCTGCATCCGCGTGTGCACGCGGATGAACCACCGCCAGAGCACCGCCGCTACCGCCGCCGTAACTACGGCAATCAGTACCAGCAACTTGTTGGTCGGCAGAATACTGGCCGACAAGGCTGCCAGTAGCAGGAAGATCACCAGCAGCGACAGAATCGGGATCAGCTCGGCAATCACCCGCCGCACCCGCTGGGCATGCCGCCCGGCCATTTCCGGTTTCACGCTCATCTCCGCCAGCAACATCGACAGCGCCTTGAGCTTGCGGTACGCCGCAATCAAAAACGGCAGCGACAACAGCAACGCCCCGCCCCAGATCAATGCCTTCTGCCAGCTTGGATCATTGATCCAACCTTCCAGATACCCACCAATGCGCGCCGCAAAAAAGCTGCCGGCGAAGAAAATCGCGATTACCAGCGCCAGGTTCACGCCGACTTGCAGGATGATTCTGCGGATCATCGACGCCAGCATCGCGCCCTCGCCCTGAGGCTGAATGCTGCGCAGCCACTCGCCGTACATACCGAATACCCGGCTCATGCGCTGGGGCATCACCGCGGCGATCTTCAGCGACAGCGGATCAGCACCGCGAATCAGGTAAGGCGTCAGCAGCGTGGTGATCGCCGAGACGGCGACCGCCACCGGATACAGGAAGTCACTGGTCACCTGCAAGGTCATGCCCAGCGCAGCGATGATGAAGGAAAACTCGCCAATCTGTGACAGCCCCATGCCCACGCGCAGTGAGGTGCGGCCGTCATTACCGGCGATAAATGCGCCGAGGCCGCAGGACAACATCTTGCCCAGCACCACTGCCACGGTGATCACCGCGATGGGCCAGGCGTATTGCAACAGGATCTGCGGGTCGATCATCAGGCCAATCGCAACGAAGAAGATCGCGCTGAACATGTCGCGAACCGGCTCGATCAGGCGCTCGATCTTAATCAATTGCTTGGACTCGGCCATGATCGCGCCGATCAGGAACGCGCCCAGCACCATGCTGTATTCGAGCTTGACCACCAGCAGGCAGAAACCGAAACACAGGCCCAATACGGTGATCAGCAGCATCTCGTTGCTTTCGAACTTGGCCACATAAGCCAGCAGGCGCGGTACCAGCAAGATGCCGATCACCAAGGCGACGATCATGAACAGCGAGAGCTTGCCGACCGTGGAGAACACCTCGCCGGAGCTCACCGTGCCGCTCACGGCGATGCTCGACAGCAAGGCAATGATGCCAATGCCAAGGATGTCCTCGACGATCAGCACGCCGAAAATCAGCTGCGCGAAACGCTGGTTCTTCATCTTCAAATCATTGAGGGCCTTGACGATGATGGTGGTCGAGGAAATCGCCAGGATCGCGCCGAGGAACAGCGAGTCCATGGTGTTCCAGTCAAACCAGCGGCCGATCTCGTAGCCGATCCAGATCATCAGGATGATTTCCAGGAAGGCCGCGATAAACGCCGTGGCGCCCACCTTGAACAACTTGCGCAGGCTGAACTCAAGGCCCAGGCAGAACATCAGGAAGATCACCCCCAGCTCGGCGAGGGTCTTGATGGTGTCTTCGTCGTGGATCAGGCCGAACGGCGGGGTGTGGGGGCCGATGATGAAGCCGGCAACGATGTAACCCAGCACCACCGGCTGCTTGAGGCGGTGAAACAGGATAGTGACTACCCCTGCCACCAGCATGATCACGGCCAAGTCCTGGATAAAGCTGATGGCGTGCATGGCGAGGGGCTCCTTGAGGGTACCGGCGCTTTTCCCACTTCCGCCCGCGCACATGGAAAGTCGCAAAGTGCGGAAGGAAAAGTCTGCCTTGATCGTAAGAAATGCCCTGAGATGGGCTTTTGAAGGTTAACACCGCGACTTCCAGCAGAAAGCCGGTGCAATATATGGAAACAGATCGGTGCAGGCGTGACGGCAAGCCGATCACCGGCGTCCCGTAAAGGATGGCGCTGCAAAGATTCCAGCACCCGCAGAGGTGCCCCCCAACCAATGCCTACAACCCGTGAGTGTGCTATGGAACCCGGAAACGCCCAGCTGTCGATGACGGTATTGATGACCCCTGACATGGCCAACTTCTCAGGCAATGTCCACGGCGGCACCCTGCTCAAGTACCTCGACGAAGTGGCCTACGCCTGCGCAAGCCGTTATGCCGGTCGCTATGTGGTGACGCTGTCGGTGGATCAGGTGATTTTTCGCGAGCCGATCCATGTCGGCGAACTGGTGACGTTCCTTGCGTCGGTCAACTACACCGGCAATACGTCGATGGAAGTGGGCATCAAGGTGGTGACCGAGAACATCCGTGAACGCTCGGTGCGCCACACCAACAGTTGCTTCTTCACCATGGTGGCCGTCGACGACCAGCGCAAACCGGCCGCCGTGCCGCCGCTGCAACCGCAGAACAGCGAAGACAAGCGCCGGTTTGTACAGGCCCAACAGCGTCGGCAGATTCGCCAGGAGCTGGAAAAGCGCTACCAGGAAATCAAAGGCTAACAGGCTGATCGAATCAAAATGTGGGGGCAAGCCCTCTCCCGCATTGGGTTTTGTGTACTTAGAGACCGATCGGGGTGGCTTCAAAACGTACGCGTGGGTGGGCGATACGATCCTGAGCCCGCACCAGCTCCAGTTCATAACTGGCGCAGGCCTGGGTTTCCAGCAGCACCTCGTGCACAGCCGCCGCGGTGAACTCAAAGGCGGCCAACAGGCTGTCGCCCAACAACACTCGCGCCAGGAACAACCCAGACGTCAGGTCGCCCACGCCCACCGGTTGGCGCGGGAAGGCCAGCAGCGGCCGACGCAGGTGCCAGCTGCCGTCGGCGGTCACCAACAACATCTCGAAACCGTCCGGCAACTTGCCCGGGTAATCCAAATGCTTGACCAGCACGGCCTTTGGCCCGCGTGCCAGCAACGCCTTGGCCATCGCCAGGCAATCGAACAGCGACTGCGGCTTGCGCCCGGCAAAGCTGTCCAGTTCCAGTTGGTTGGGGCACAGGAAGTCGGCCATGGCGACGGCTTCGTCGAGCAGGAAATCGCTGACGTCCTGGGACACGATGCAGCCTTTTTCCGGATGGCCCATGACCGGGTCGCACAGGTACAGGGCCTTGGGATTGATGGCTTTGATCCGCGCCACGCCGGTGAGAATCGCCCGGCCCTGGTCCGCGCTGCCCAGGTAGCCGGACAGCACTGCATCGCAATTGCCCAACTCACCGATGGCGGCAATACCTTCCACCAACGCAGGAATTTGCTGTGGTGCCAACACTTCGCCCGCCCACTGTCCATACTGGGTGTGGTTGGAGAACTGCACCGTGTTCAGCGGCCAGACATTCACCCCGACCCGCTGCATGGGGAACACGGCGGCGCTGTTTCCGGCGTGGCCAAAGACCACATGAGACTGGATCGCAAGCAGATGAGGTGTGCGTTTCATGCAGGGGATTTCCGTAAAGCCGTTGAAATTCTGGCCGCGCAGTATGCGACTAAACGCAGCCTGTACGACAGACCGGCGACACAGTTAAGCTGCTCTCACTTTGTTGGAGTTTTTCGCATGCTGACCCTGGGAAACATGTTCGTGTTGATGCTGCTGGCGACCGGCGCCGCCTGGGTGTGGCACAACCACGGCCTGCGCGAGCGGGCGCTGGCGCGGGTCAAGCAGCATTGCGCCAAGCTCGATATCGAATTGCTCGACGGTGCCGTCGCGTTGAAGCGCATCGGTTTTGTGAAAGACGCCAATGGCCGACGGCGCCTGGCGCGTATCTACAATTTCGAGTTCACCGTCACGGGCGAGACCCGTCACAGCGGGACTATCACCCAATTCGGCGCCCACAGCGCACAAATCGAACTGGCGCCCTACCCGTTCGAGGCCAAGGAGGCGCTGCCCAGCGCTGAAGTCATTGAGCTGAGCCAATGGCGACAGGACCACGCGGCCAAGAACCGTCAGTAACGGCAGGCTGCCAGCGCGGCCTGTAACGCGACCACGTCCTGTGGGGCGCTGAAGATCAGTTCGACACGAGAGTCGCGGCGCCATTCACTGGGCTGCCAGGTGAACGAGCTGTTATCCACAGCGTTAACGGAAATCCAGCGATCACGGCTGTGGATAACCAGTTTGGCGCGGCGCCATTCAAGACTTTTGAGCCACAGCGCCAGACGCTCGGGATCAAATAGCTGGCTTGGATGCCAGCGCCAACCAATACTCCAGCCGCCCTCCTGGGCCTGACTCAAACAAATGGGCAGCGCGGGATCGCTCCAGATGGCCGGCAGTTGGGCCAGCCCATTGGGCACTGCAAAGTTATCCACAGCCGCGCCTGCAATTGCGTCCAAGCCAGGTAACTGGGCCAGCGGCAACTGCGCCTGGCGTGTCCAGTAAATCGCACAATCAGGTAACTGCCGTTGGATCCCATGGCGCTGCGTGGCATCCAGCGCCTCATCCTTGTTCAACACCAACAGCCCGGCACTGGCCAGTGCCTCCTGCTGCGCCATCGGCAAGGGCTTGCCCGCCGCGAGCGCTTGGGCGTCCAGCACCAACACACAGGGCTGAACCGCCAGCACCGCTTGCCACGGCGCTTCGCGCAGCTGCTTGAGCAACTGCGCCGGATGGCCCAGGCCCGAGGGTTCGATAAACAAACGATCCGGCTTGGCCTTACGCAACAGTCGGCCCAGACCTATCTGGAACGGTGCACCATTCACACAACACAGGCAGCCACCAGCGACTTCGCCGAGGGCAATGCCGTCGCCGTCCTGGGTCAGCAGCGCAGCATCCAGGCCGATCTGCCCGAACTCGTTGATCAACACCGCCCAGCGCTCGTTGGCCGGGCGTTGGGCGAGCAGGTGCTTGATCAAGCTGGTCTTGCCGGCGCCCAAAGGCCCGGCAATTACGTGGGTAGGAATGTTCTGCAGCATCAGGGGCATCGTTCAGACCGTGTAGAGCGTTTGATCCTACGCGGTTACGCGAGCCAATCCAGCGTCAGAATCAGTCGGCGCTCATCCGCTTTCAGGCCGGGTGAGCGATGGATCAGGCCGTGGGCTTCGTTGCCATGCCATTTGGTGCCTTTGAGCAGGGCGACTTCACCGCACTGAATCTGCTCGATGCGCTCGCTGGGTTCGGCGTCCGGCTGGCTGAGCTTGCGCCGGTCCATCACGCCTTCACGCAACCACTGGCTGCCGACACCCGCATAGGTGGTGATCAACCGCACCGGCACATGATCGACGTGAAAACGCGGGCACATGGCTTTATCCAGCAGCCGCAGGCGCACGCCGATGCGCTTGGCGCCGAGCAGGCAGGCAAAGGCGCTGACCAGCCATGACACATCGGCGACAAAGCCTTCATACCCCTCAAGATCACGGCAACTGGACGCCAACCCCTGCAAGTTCGGCGCGGCGTCTTCGCTGTTAAGCTCAATTACCATCGAATCAGCCAACGGCTCGTTAAGTGCCACCAGCAAGGCGCCGAACTCGGCAATATGCAGCGGCAACTGACGCTGCCACAGCGCCAGGTTCACGCCGTCCTCAAGGATGTCAGACAGCGCCAGCGGGGTCTCACCACGGGTCTGGCGAATCACGGGGCGCAAGGGGATAACCGGTGCCAGCATCAGGCTGCCTCTTCATACCAGGGACCAAACGGATCAGCCAGCAGGCGCCAACCTTCGACGCCCAGGGCCATTTCTTCATCGTTGAGCAGGCACGCATCCAACTCGGCGCGCATGTGGGCGAAGTCGATGTTCTGCCCGATAAACACCAGTTCCTGACGGCAGTCACCGGTGCTGAGTTGCCAGTTGCCCATGATTGCCGCGACGCTTTCTTCGTCCTGGGGCCATTGGCTTTTCGGCACGAAACGCCACCAGCGCCCGGCAAACCCGTGACGCATCAGGCCGCCAGCCTGGGACCAGCTGCCGGCGTCCTGATGTTTGCTGGCCAGCCAGAAAAAGCCCTTGGAACGCAGCAATTTGCCGTTCACCCAAGGCCGGTCGATAAAGTCGAAGAAGCGTTGCGGATGGAACGGGCGGCGTGCGCGATAGGCGGTGGACGCGATGCCATATTCTTCGGTTTCCGGCACATGCTCACCGCGCAACTCTTGTAGCCAGCCTGGCGCTTGGGCGGCGCGTTCAAAGTCAAAGCGGCCGGTGTTGAGGATCTTGTGCAGCGGCACCTCGCCCATGACCATCGGGATGATTTCTGCCTGGGCGTTGAGGCGCTCAAGGATGGCCATCAACTCTTCGCGTTCGCTGCTGCTGATCAGGTCGATCTTGCTGATCAAGATCACATCGGCGAATTCGATCTGCTCGATCAACAGGTCGGTGATCGAGCGTTCGTCCTCTTCCCCAAGGGTTTCGCCCCGTGAGGCCAGGCTTTCGGCGGCCTGGTAGTCGAGCAAAAAGTTCATGCCGTCGACCACGGTGACCATGGTGTCCAGGCGTGCGATATCGGCCAGGCTCTGGTCGTTTTCATCGCGAAAGGTGAAGGTTTCGGCCACGGGCAACGGTTCGGAGATACCGGTGGATTCAATCAACAGGTAATCGAACCGACCTTCCTTGGCGAGTTTTCCGACCTCCTCCAGCAAGTCTTCACGCAGGGTGCAGCAGATGCAGCCGTTGCTCATCTCCACCAGTTTTTCTTCCGAGCGATTGAGCGTGACGTCGCGCTGCACCTCACTGCCGTCGATGTTGATTTCACTCATATCGTTGACGATCACCGCCACACGCAGATTTTCGCGGTTGCGCAGGACATAGTTGAGCAATGTGCTTTTACCGGCGCCGAGAAAGCCGGACAACACGGTAACGGGGAGACGATTGGGCATCAGGAATTCCTCATCAGGGTCGGCCGGTCAAATCGCCCGTTTATGGCGTTCGCGCAGCTCTTCACGTTCTTTGGCTTCGATACACAGGGTGGCGGTGGGACGTAGCAGCAGACGTTGCAGGCCGATGGGTTCGCCGGTCTCACGGCACCAGCCGTATTCGCCACGAGCCAGCAGTTCGAGGGCGTCGTCGATCTTGTCCAGCAGCTTCTTTTCCCGCTCCAGCAGACGCAGTTGCCATTGGCGTTGCTCTTCGGCGCTGCCGACATCGGCGGGGTCGCTGTTGGGTTCCTGCTCGCGCAGCACCAGGAATTCGCCTTCGATGCGCGCTTGCAGTTCCGTTCGCTGATTCAGCAACAGTTCGCGGAAGAAGCCTTGCTGGGCTTCATTCATGTAGGCGGCAGGCGGTTGGGTCAGCAGGTCTTGTTCGGTCATGGGGAGCGGGTCACGGGTCAGGCTGTGCATTTATGTTATAGTATAACAATACAAATAAGCCAATCCCCCTTGCTCGCTGCGACGAAGGGCGCAATGCTTGAACACCTCCCAGCCCCGAGAAACCTTATGAAACACCTGGTGTGCGCCCTGTTATTGGCAGCGACAGGGCCTGCCTGTGCACAAGCGCCGAGTCCGCTGGCCAACTGCACGCGCAGTGCCAACGTGCTGGCCTGTGTCGACCCGCTGGGCAACGCCTACAGTGTGGCGACGGTGGGCAACACCACGTATTTGCGCGGTTTCGAAGTGGCCGGCAAACGCTATTGGGCACAAACCAACAGCCGGTATGGGCAACTGACGTTTTTCACTGGCTTGGCCTCGAATGGGGAGGCGTGGGTCGGCTACACACGGCGAGTGGGCTGGACCACGATCAATCGGTTCTCCAGCTCCGGAGGGGCCAGCGCCACGTTCACCTGTAGCCGGATCACCGGCTGCTAGGCCTGAGGATTCTTCTGTTGCTGAACCCACGCCATGTAACTGTTCATCGGCGGATTCTTCTGGAAGTAGTTTTTCAGGCCATCGAACAAACCATCCGCCACCGCCTGTTGATGGCGCGCCGTCACTAAGCGCTGGGCGTCCCGGGCGTTGGAGATAAAGCCCGTTTCCACCAGGATCGACGGCACATCCGGTGACTTGAGCACCGCGAACCCGGCCTGTTCCACGCGTTTCTGATGCAGGCTGGTGATGCTTTGCAGGCTGCCCAACACCGAGCTACCCAGTTGCAGGCTGGAGGCGATGGTGGCGTTCATCGACATGTCGAGAATCACCCCGGCCAGCATCGGGTCCTTGTCCTTGAGATTGAGCAGCGTGGTGGCGCCCAGCAGGTCCGCGCCGTTTTCACGCTGGGCCATAAAACGCGCCGTGGCCGAAGTGGCGCCGCCCTCCGACAGCGCATACACCGAGGCCCCCGAGGCCGTAAGCCGTGGCGCGGCATCGGCGTGCACCGAGATAAACATATCGGCCTTGTGCTGGCGGGCGATGTCCACGCGCTTGCGCAGCGGTACGAAGAAGTCGTCGTTGCGCACCAGTTTCACGTCAAAGCCCTTCTCGCGTTTCAGCCGCTTGGCCAGCAATTGGGCGATGGACAACACCACGTCTTTTTCGCGCTGGCCCTTGGAGCCGATGGCGCCCGGGTCTTTGCCGCCGTGGCCGGGGTCGACCACCACCATGATGTCGCGCTTGGGATGCGCCTTGTCCACCGGCGCCACCAAGGGCGCAGGTTCAGCGGCGATTTGACGGGGCGCCTGAGTGGCACTGGTCAGATCGAGCACCAAGCGATGCCCCTGACCTTCCTGCGGTGGCAATACAAAGCTGTTGAGCTGCATCGGTGCGGCCAGGTCGAGCACGATGCGCGTATCCGCCTTGCCGAAATGCCCCGAACGGATCGAGGTTATCCCACTGTTCTTCAACTCAAGTTGAGAAAAATCACCACTGAGCCCCGCACCGCTGAGGTCGATGATCAGGCGCTCCGGCGCGGTCAGGGAGAAGGTCTTGTACTGCACCGGACCGCTGAGGTCGAACACCAGCCGCAGCTTGTCGTTTGAGCGCCACAATCGCGCGTTACGGATCTGCGTGGCATGGGCCGTGAACGGCAACACAAAAAAGGGGCTGGCCAGGAGCAGATTGAGAAGCTGACGTCTGTGCATGACAAATACCGCAAATAAAGGAGCGTCCGTACTCGACATGACTGAAAAAAGGCTAGGACAGAAAATTCATCGTCGACTCTATTGTTATACTATAACATGTCGAATTATTTCCAACGATGGACCTGCTCATGAACGCGCTGACTCTGCCGGATATCGCCGCGCAGGCTTCACGCCAAGCCTTGCCACTCGACTGGGTGGGCATGTGCGGCATCGCCCTGCCACTCCTGATCGACGGTCAGCGCCTGACCGCCACCGCCGATGCCGGCGTGAGCCTGGACGACGGCACCGCCCGTGGCATTCATATGTCACGCCTGTACCTGGCGCTGGAGATGCTCGACCAGCAGCCCCTCACGCCTGCACTTCTGCGCAATGTACTGCAGCGCTTTCTCGACAGTCATGAAGATTTATCTAAGAACGCCTACCTGCGTATCCATACGAATTTGCTGTTGAAACGCCCGGCGCTGGTGAGCCCTTTGGCCGGTTGGAAGAGCTATCCAATCAGCATCGAAGCACGCCTCGAAAACCAGATGTTCCACGTGGAACAAAAAATTGACGTGACTTACTCCTCGACCTGCCCCTGTTCCGCAGCCCTTGCCAGGCAGTTGATACAGCAGCAATTTCTCGAAGATTTCGCCGACAAGCCGTTGCAGCATGAAGCCGTGCTGACGTGGCTCGGCAGCGCCAATGGGATCATCGCCACGCCCCACAGCCAGCGCAGCAGCGCACAGCTTCACGTACATCTGCAAGGCGATCATCTGGCGCTGACTGACCTGATCAACGACGCCGAAGCTGCCCTCGGCACCGCCGTACAAACCGCTGTGAAACGTGCGGACGAACAAGCCTTCGCCCTGGCCAACGGGCAGAACCTGATGTTCTGCGAAGACGCCGCACGCCGCCTGAACCTCGCCTTGAAACGCTCGGATGCCGTCAAAGCCTTCCACCTGAAAGTGATCCACGCCGAAAGCCTGCACGCGCACGATGCCGTGGCTGAAAGCCGCTGGACGAGAAACCCTGAATGATCACCTGCAACGCGCTGCGCTGGGGCGCCCCCGGCCAACCGCTCACACCCGCCGTGGATTTCACTTTGGAAAAAGGCAGCCTCACTGGCGTTATCGGTCCCAACGGCTGCGGTAAAAGCAGCTTGCTGAAAGTGATCGCCGGGCTGCAAAAACCGCTGGCCGGCAAGGTGGTCGTGGATGTTCCACGCCGCGGCGGCCTGGCGTTCCTGCCTCAGCAGCAGCACCTCGACCGCCAGTTCCCCATCAGCCTGCAAGAACTGGTCGCCGCCGGTTTCTGGGGCAGCCAACTCACGGCGCACCAACGCAGCCAGCGCCTGCAAGCGGTACTGGAGGACTGGTGCCTCAGTGGCCTGGAACAGCGCCCATTGATGGCGTTGTCCGGCGGTCAATTGCAGCGCGCCCTGCTCGCTCGCATGAGCCTGGCCGAGTCGCCGGTGTTGTTGCTGGATGAACCCCACGCGGCCCTCGATGAAGACGGCCAGGCACTGTGCTGGAAACATATCCACGCCTGGCATGCCGAAGGCCGCACGCTGGTCATCGTTTGCCACGACTTGACGTCCGTACGCCACCACACCGAGCACGTGCTGCACATCAAAAGCACCGGCTGCGTGTTCGGCAACAGCAAAGAGCTGATCCGCCCACAACCCCAGATGCAGGTGGCTTGATGCACTTCGCCGCCCACCTGTGGATGCCCTTCGTCGATTTCGTGTTTATGCGCCGCGCTTTGATCGGCGGGCTGGTGCTCGCATGCAGCACCGCGCCGCTGGGGGTTTTCCTGATCCTGCGCCGCATGAGCCTGATCGGAGACGCCGTGGCCCACGGCATCCTGCCCGGTGCTGCGCTGGGCTTCTGGTTCGCCGGGCTCAGCCTGCCGGCGCTGACCATCGGCGGCCTCGGCGCCGGCTTGAGCATGGCCGGCCTGTCGGCGTGGATCACCCGCCGTACCGGCCTGCGCGAAGACGCCAGCCTCGCCGCCATCTACCCCATCTCACTCGCCGCCGGAGTGCTGATCCTCGGCATCGCCGGCAAGCGCCTGGACCTCTTGCACCTGCTATTCGGCTCCGCCCTGGCCGTGGACGCAACCACCCTCACCGGCATGCTCTGGGTGTCCGGGTTCAGCCTGATCGCCATGGGGTTGATCTACAAACCGCTGCTGCTCGACACCCTCGACCCGCTGTTCCTGCAAACCGTCAGCCGTCTCGGCCCGCTGGCCCACGGGCTGTTTTTAACCTTGGTGGTACTGAACCTGGTGATCGGCTTCCAGGCCATCGGCGCGTTGATGGTAGTGGGTTTGATGATGTTGCCGGCCATCGCTTCACGTTTCTGGAGCCGGCGCCTGCCGGTGTTGATTGCGGTATCGGCGGTGCTGGGATGCCTCTCGGTATGGCTTGGCTTGTTGCTGTCGTTCTACTACTCACTGCCCAGCGGCCCGGCGATTGTGCTGGTGGCTGGCGCGGGGTACCTGCTGTCCGTGGTCTTCGGTCCGGTGCACGGTTTGCTGCGCCGCCCGCCCCTGCTTACATCCCAATGAGGTGTTTCCCGATGCGCGCTCTACTCGTGCTGTTCAGTCTGCTGCTGCCGCTGTCGATGGCCCAGGCCGCCGACAAACTCCAGGTGGTCACCAGCTTCAGTATTCTCGATGACATCACCCACCAGATCGGTGGCGATCACATCCAGATCAGCAACATGGTCGGCCCGGATGCCGACGCCCACACCTACGAGCCCACGCCGGACGACGCCAAGGCGCTGCTCAAGGCCAAGCTGATCATCAAGAATGGCCTTGGCTTCGAACCCTGGCTGGACCGCCTGGTAACCAGCACCGAAACCAAAGCCACGGTAGTCACCGCCAGTAAAGGCGTGATCTCCCACACCATGGAAGAAGACGGCGAAACCATCCCCGACCCGCACGCCTGGCACAACCTGGCCAATGCTGAAATCTACGTGAACAACATCACCAAGGCGCTGGTGGCCGCCGACCCGGCCAACACCGCCGATTACCAGCGCAACAGCCAAACCTACCTGAAGGAAATCTATCGCCTGCTGGCCGAAGCCAAGACCAAGTTCGGCGCCCTGCCACCCGGCAACCGCCGCATTGTCACCTCCCATGACGCCTTCGGTTACCTGGGCCAGGCCTATGGCATTCAGTTCCTTGCACCTCAAGGCCTGTCGACCGAACGGGAACCCTCTGCCGCTGAAGTCGCTGCGCTGATCACCCAGATCCGCAAAGACAAGGTCAAGGCCGTGTTCATGGAAAACATCAAGGACTCGCGCCTGCTCAAGCAGATCGCTGACGAAAGCGGCGCGCAGATCGGCGGCACGCTGTACTCCGATGCCCTCGCCGCTGAAGGCCCCGCCAGCACGTTTACCGGACTGTTCGAATACAACCTCAACACCTTGTGCGCGGCTCTGAGCAAGCCATGAACCTGAGCATGCTCGAACTGGAAGGGGCGGCCATTGGCAGTCGCTTTCCACTCGAACCGGTGCTCGACGCGCTGGCGTGGAACAGCGATGGCTTGATCGCCGCCATCGCCCAGCAACACGGCAGCGGCGCGGTGTTGATGCTGGCCTGGATGAACCGCCAGGCCCTCAGCGAAACCCTCGCTACCGGGCAAGTCTGCTATTGGTCGCGCTCGCGCCAGCAACTGTGGCGCAAAGGCGAAAGCTCCGGTCACTGGCAACAGTTGGTGGAAGCACGCCTGGATTGCGACGGCGACGCGGTGCTGCTGATCGTCAACCAACTCGGCCCGGCCTGCCACACCGGCCGGCCCACCTGTTTCTACAACGCCATCGATGGCGACCACGTCCACATCATCACGGAGCCCAGCGCATGATCCGCAAGAACCCTTCCGGCGATCTGCCAGTGATTGCCGAATCGGCCTACGTCGACAAAACCGCCATCATCTGCGGCAAGGTCATCATCGGCGAGAACGTCTTCGTCGGCCCTTACGCGGTGATCCGCGCCGACGAAGTCGACGCCAGCGGCGCCATGGACCCGATCACCATCGGCGCCAACTCCAATATCCAGGACGGCGTGGTGATCCACTCCAAATCCGGCGCGGCAGTGACCATCGGCGAATTCACCTCCATCGCCCACCGCTCCATCGTCCACGGCCCGTGCTCGGTGGGCGATCGCGTGTTCATCGGCTTCAACAGCGTGCTGTTCAATTGCGCCGTGGGCGACGGTTGCGTGGTGCGCCACAACTCGGTGGTCGATGGACGCGACTTGCCGGCCGCGTTCTACGTGCCCTCCACCACCCGCATCGGGCCCAACACCGACCTCTCGCAATTTCCACCGGTGAGCGTCAGCGCCTCGGAGTTTTCCGAAGACGTGGCGCGCACCAACGTTGATTTGGTACGCGGCTACAAAGCCCTGCAAAACGAGTTCTGAACCATGAGCCGCCTGCTGATCCGCAACGCCCGCCTGGTCAATGAAGGCCAGATTTTCGACGCCGATGTGCTGGTCGCCAATGGCCGTATCGAGAAGATCGCCAGCAGCATCACCGGCTGCAATGCGCCGTTGTCCATCGACGCCAGGGGCCAATGGCTGCTGCCGGGCATGATCGACGACCAGGTGCACTTTCGCGACCCCGGCGCGCCGGACAAAGGCAGCTTTTACAGTGAGTCCCGTGCGGCGGTGGCTGGCGGCATCACCAGCGTGATGGACATGCCCAACACCAATCCGGCCACCCTGAACCTGGAAGCCCTGGCCGATAAAAAGCGCCGTGCGGCGCTGCACTCGGTGGCCAACTACGGCTTTCACTTTGGGGTAAGTAACGACAATCTCGACACCGTCGCGGCCATCGACCCCTGTGAGGTGGCCGGGGTCAAAGTGTTCATGGGCGCTTCCACCGGCAATATGCTGGTGGACGATCCACGGATTCTGGAGCGCCTGTTTGCCGACGTGCCGACCATCCTGCTGGCCCACTGCGAACATACGCCAAGCATCCAGGCCAACGAACTGCGCTTGCGCGAGCGTTTCGGCGACAACATCCCCGCCGTCGCACACCCGCTGATCCGCGATGCCGAGGCCTGCTATCGCTCATCGTCTTTCGCGGTGGAGTTGGCAAAGCGCCACGGCACACGCTTGCATGTGCTGCACCTCACCAGCGCCCGGGAACTGGCACTGTTCGAAGACAAGCCCCTGGCGCAAAAACGCATCACTGCCGAAGTCTGCATCCATCACTTGCTGTTCGACGACCGCGACTATCACCGCCTCGGCCATCAGATCAAATGCAACCCGGCGATCAAGACCCGCGCCGACCGCGACGCGCTGCGCGAGGCGTTATTGAGTGATCGTCTGGATGTGATTGGCACTGACCATGCGCCGCATACCTGGGCGCAAAAACAGCTGGCGTATCGTGAAGCGCCGTCAGGGTTACCGCTGGTGCAACATGCGCTGCCGGCGTTACTGGAGTTGGTGGCGGACGGCCTGCTGCCGCTGACCACGCTGGTCGCCAAGACCAGCCACCGGGTCGCCGACCTGTTTGCTATCCCGGACCGCGGTTATCTGCGTGAAGGGTATTGGGCCGACCTGGTGCTGATCAAACCCGAGCCCGAAGGCAAGCCGGTGAGCGAAGAACCGATCCTCGCCCGCTGCGGCTGGACGCCCTTTGCCGAACGCAGCTTTCGCCACAGCGTCAGCACCACCCTGGTCTCCGGCCACCTGGCCTGGCACAACGGCCAGGGGGTCGACAGCTGCCAGGGTTTGCCGCTGCATTTCTTGCGTTAGGCGCGGGGTTTGACCGTGCCGCAATCGTTGCCCAACCACTGCGCGTGGGTGTCCAGGCTGCCCTTCTGCTGAATGCCGGTGGCATTGAAGGTGCCGTTGACGGTGGTGGTGAATTCTTTCTGGCTCTGGAAAGTGGCGACGCCGGTGCCCTGGGCTTTCGGGCAGCTGAAACGGAATTTCCACTGGTTGCCGGTCTTGTCGGTCACCTCCTGTTTGCAACCCGATTGCGGGTCGGTCAGGGGAATCGAGTCAGACGCGACCTGCGCCGGCGTCAGGCACACCTGCACGCCTTTGCCGGCCATGGTGATGCCCTGCTTTTCGAGCATGGCGCGTTGTTCAGGGGTCATTTGTTGCTTGAGCTGACCGAGGATCAGGGACAAGTTCGGCAGGTCCTGGTTATCGACTTTCATATTGCTGGTGGTCAATTCCCACAAGCCCGGCGCCAGCATCTGCGCCTGCGCTGCCACCGGCAGCGACAAACCAACAACCAAGGACAAGCAGAGCAGACGAGCATTCATCGGGTAACTCCTGAGCAATTGTGGGCGTTAGACGCTGCAAAGACGCCAGTGTTGCACGCCAAATAAAATAGCGACATTCGCAGCCGAACATGGTCTGTTAGGCATTGGATTGCCTGGAGTACCGACGTCCATGGATTTCTTCGGCCCGCACCTGCTCGCCTACTTCATCGCCACACTGCACTTTCTCGGGACTCTCGCCGCGATCCACGCGGTGTTGACCGTCAGGACCGCCCAAGGCTCGATCGCCTGGGCCTTGTCGCTGATGTTCATGCCCTACCTCACGCTGATTCCCTACCTGATCTTCGGCCGCAGCACCTTCGACGCCTACATCCAGGCCCGTCGCCAGGCCAACCAGGAAATGCACAACGCTATCACCGAGCTGAACTGGCGCCCCTGGGTCGAAGAAGCCCTGGCCGCGCGTAACTCCAGTGCCTACGCCTCGTTGCGCGCCATGCCCAAGCTGGGCCGGATGCCGTGCCTAGCCAACAATGAAGTACGCCTGCTGGTGAATGGCGACGCCACCTTCAGCGCGATCTTCGACGCAATCCGCAACGCCAAGACGGCCGTGCTGTTTCAATTTTTCATCATTCATGACGACGAACTTGGCCGTCAACTTCACGCGCTGCTGAAGGAAAAAGCCGCCCAAGGCGTGAGCATCTACGTGCTCTACGACCGCATCGGCAGCCACGCCCTGCCCCATCGCTACGTGCAATCGCTGCGCGACGCCGGGGTGCAGGTCAAGGCCTTCGCTACCCGCAGTGGCTGGCTCAACCGCTTCCAGGTCAACTTCCGCAACCATCGCAAAATCGTGGTGGTGGATGGCATCACCGGGTTCGTCGGCGGCCATAACGTGGGCGATGAATACCTGGGTAAAAAACCGCCGTTGGCGCCATGGCGCGATACCCATTTGCAGGTGAAGGGGCCGGTGGTGGCGTGCCTGCAGGAGTCGTTTGCCGAAGACTGGTTCTGGGCGGCGCGGGAACTGCCGCCGCTGATTCTGCCGGACGCCTACCCCGAAGACGGTGTGCTCTGCCAATTGCTCGCCAGCGGCCCGGCCGATCCGTATGAAACCTGCTCGCTGTTTTTTGTCGAGGCGATCCACGCGGCGACCGAGCGGGTGTGGATCACCAGCCCGTATTTCATTCCCGACGAAGCCGTGTTTGCCGCCCTGCGCCTGGCGGTGCTGCGCGGTGTGGACGTCCGCCTGCTGCTGCCCTCGCGGCCGGATCACCGCATTGTGTATGCCGCCTCCAGCCTCTACGCCATCGAAGCCGTGCGCGCCGGGGTGCGAGTGTTCCGCTACACGCCGGGGTTTCTGCATCAGAAGGTGGTGTTGGTGGACAGCGAAATCAGCGCCATCGGCAGTGCGAATATGGACAACCGTTCGTTCCGGCTGAATTTTGAAGTGATGTTGCTGACCGTCGATGAAGCCTTCGCCAAAGAGGTGGAACAGATGCTGCTGGATGACTTCGCGCAGGCCCATGAAGTCAGTCAGGAAGAAAGCCGCGAGACTCGGCGCCTGCAACAACTGGGGATGCGGGTGGCGCGCTTGATCTCACCCATCCTTTAACCAGATAACACAAAACAAAATGTGGGAGGGGGTTTACCCCCGATTGCAGAGTGTCAGTCGCAACATACATGACTGATACACCGCAATCGGGGGCAAGCCCCCTCCCACTCAGCGGTACAGATCCTCCCGCGTCCACGGCAGTTCATGGCTGCCATCGGCATGGGGCTTGACCGCCAGGATCTGGTGCAGGTTGATCCAACCCCGTGCAAACGCATAGGCACAACCGGCCAAGTACAACCGCCAGATACGCAATGCCTGCTCCGGCACCATCTTCGCCGCCGCCTCCAGGTTGTCTTCCAGGCGCTCGCTCCAGTGGTCCAGAGTGCGGGCGTAATGCAGACGCAGGCTTTCGACGTCGACCACTTCCAGCCCGACTTCGCTGATCTCGGCGGTCATCATCGCCAGGTGTGGCAGCTCACCGTTGGGAAACACATAGCGCTCGATAAACTCGCCGGCGCCACGGCCCACCGGGCGGCCGTCGGTGTGCTTGGCGGTGATGCCATGGTTCATCACCAGGCCGCCTTCACGCACGGCACCGAACAGGGTCTGGCAGTACTGCGCCAGGTTGGCATGACCGACGTGTTCGAACATGCCCACGCTGACCACTTTGTCGAAACGGCCATCCTGGGGCAGGTCGCGGTAGTCCAGCAGTTGCAGGTCAATCTGATCATCCAGCCCCTCGGCGCTCACCCGCTCCCGAGCCAATGCCAACTGCTCCTTGCTCAGGGTGATACCAAACACCTTCACCCCGAATTCCCGCGCCGCAAAACGCGCCAGCCCGCCCCATCCGCACCCAACGTCGAGCAAATACTCGCCCGGCTGCAAGCGCAGCTTGCGGCACAGGTGGCGGAATTTGTCTTGTTGGGCCTGGTCGATGGATTCGCTGCCGGTTTCGAAATAACCGCAGGAGTACGCCATGTCCTGGTCCAGCCACAGCTGGTAGAACGCGTTGGACAGGTCGTAATGGTAGGAAATGGCGGCAGCGTCGGTGGCCTTGTCGTGGATCGAGCGCACCGGATGACTGCCACCGTCATCCTCGACTAGAGCATGACTCAGCTCATCACACACCCGGATCACTTCGCTGATGGAGCCTTCCAGCTCCAGTTTGCCCTCGACGAAGGCTTCGCCCAGTGAGTCGAGCGTGGGATGGGTCAGTTGCGAGACGACCGTGGGGTCCTTCACCACGATGGTCACACTGGGCTCGGGGCCCAAGTTGAATTCATGGCCGTCCCAGAGTCGCAGACGCAGCGGTAGCTGAAGATTCTGTAAGGCCGGTGGAAGTTGCGCGAGCATGAGTAGTCCCCCCTTGTTTCAGACGTCTGAAATGAGGGTAGACCATCCCAATAAAAGTAGGAGGCTATCGATTTGATAGCCCGCTTCTATGGGGCTCGGCGTTGGAGCAAACCGTCCTGGACCCACTGTTTCAGCCATGTAACAGCCTGCAGCGGCGCACCCTCTGCATAAGTGACTGCCAGTTGCTCGCACAGTTCTGCGAACGTCCAACCGGTCGTCACCATACCGGACAATGCAAAGGCCTCTGCGGGCTCCAGGCTGCGGTAATGGCACACATGCTGATGGCGCCATACCAGGCAAATCTGTGCGAGGTCCAAGCTGTGGCTGTCGGGGAAGTCCGAGTCATCCTTGCTGGCACGCCAGATGGCGACGCTGTTGAAGTGGCACAGTCGCTGCTGCACGGACGGCACCAAGGTGACTTGCAAACCCGGCCAATCCTCAGGCGGCAGCAGCGCCATGTCATTCAGGGTCAGCGGTTGGCCTTCCAGCGCATCGAACGCCAGGGTGAAGGCCCACTCCAACTGGGCCAGCTCCGCCAGCGGTGCACTTTGTTCGGCCACCAGATGCTCGTGGATAAACGCCGGCAATCGCTCGCCGAGCCAACGCAGGCTGTAATGGGCCGACGGATAACGGCGTACATACGCGTGGGTCAGCGCGGCAAACTCATCATCCCCCAGCCAATACAGGATGGCGCTGAAGTCATGCCGCAACACGTCCTGCAACCGTGCGATATAGGCGTTGTGGTAGATCGCCAGGCCCGTGTCCACATCCAGCGTCGGCCCGCCCAGCAAGGTCGTGGCGAAACCACTGTTGGCATCCGGCGTTTGGGCTAATAAATACTGTTCGAAGGCCAACTGCCAATCGGTCAGGCGCATACGGCTCTCCTGGCCAAGGCGGTGGCGCCCAGTTCGCGGGCTTTGCTCAACTCGGTGAGCAGCTCCTCGAATGGCGGAAAATGATCGTCGCGCTCCAACAACGTCGAAACCGGCCCCAAATGCTCCAGGGTCTGTTGATACAGCGCCCAGACCGGATCACACACTGGGTGGTCGTGGGTATCGACCACGTAGTCGCCATAGTCCATATGCCCCGCCAGATGCAGCTGGCGAATGCTGTCGGGCGGCAAGTTGCGGATAAAGGTCCAGGCATCGAAGCCATGGTTGCGCGAACTGACGTACACATTGTTGACGTCCAACAACAACTGGCAGCCCGACAGATGGACCAAGGCGTTGAGGAATTCCCACTCGGTGAATTCATCCGCCTTGGCGCGCACATAACTGGAGACGTTTTCCAGCACCAGTGGGCGCTGCAATATGTCCTGCACTTGGCGAACGCGGCTGGCAACGTGATAAAGGCTTTCTTCGGTGTAAGGCAGGGGCAGCAGGTCATGCAACTGGTGCGCACTGCCGCGGCTCCAGCACAGATGATCGGAAACCCACGCCGGCTGGATGCGCTCGGCGAGCTGTTTGAGTTGTTTCAGGTAATCGATATCGAGGGCGTGGGGCCCGCCGATGGACAGGGACACGCCGTGCATGACCAAGGGATAGCGCTCGGCTATCGCGTCCAGGAAGTACAAGGCTTTACCGCCCTGCACCAGATAATTCTCGGAGATCACTTCGAACCAATCCACGGCCGGCGATTGTTCAAGGATCTGCTGGTAGTACTCACTGCGTAAACCCAGGCCGTAACCCAGACTTGGAAGGGAAGCGGACATGACTGACTCCTGGGGAAAGTGTCCGCAGCGCAAGGGGCTGGCGCTGCGGTTGCACTCGTTGCCGGTTATTCGCCGACTTTGCCGCCAGCTGCGTCACACGCTGCCTTGGTCATGGACTTGAAGCCGTGGCCCTTGCAGACCGCCTGGCCTTTGCAGGCGTTTTCAGCGGTCTTGCAGTCGTTCATGCCTTTGCAGGAGGTTACGCCGTAGCAATGCACTGAAGCGTCTGCGGCCTGTGCCTGGGTCGCAACACCGGCGAACATAGTGGCGGCGGCCATAGCGAAAGCGGCACCAGCAGCAGCGGATTTAATGTTCATTGTTGTAGTCCTCATGATCGGTAGTGGTGTCGGTCTGAACGGATTGCTCAGTCTCGACACACCACTAGAGTGAGGCCCCCCGACGGCGTTACAGCGATGTGCAAATATTTCTGAAAATTATTCGTCGAGCTTCAACAGTGGCTCGTGAAAGCGTAGCAAACGCCCGGCGTTTCCCAACACCAGCAACGTGCTGAGGTTGTGCAGCACGGCCGCGATCATCGCGCCTGCGGCACCCAGCCAGCCAAACGCGGCGAACACCACAATTGCCAGCGTCCAGCCCAGACCGATGATCACATTGACCTGCAACGTGTGCCGGCACTGGCGACTCAAGCGCACACAGGTGCCCAGGCGGCGCAGGTCGCTGCCGATCAGCACCACGTCCGCCGAGGCCAGCGCGATGTCCGCCCCGCCCGCCCCCATGGCTACGCCAACCACCCCGGCCTTCAGCGCCAGGGAGTCGTTGATCCCATCGCCCACCACCATCGGCCGGAAGCCGCTGCCGATTTCCCCCAGCACGCGGTTGAGCTTGTCCTCGGGCAACGCCTGGGCTTCGACATCGCTGATGCCCACGTCCAGGGCCAGGCTGTCGGCCACGCTTTGGCGGTCGCCCGTCAGCAGCAATTGGCGGCCCAGGCCCAGCTCGCGCAGTTCTTGCAGGGCCTGGCGGGCTTCCGGCTTGACGCTGTCGGCCAGCAACAGCCAGGCGAGAAATTGCCCGTTCAGCGCCAGCCCGGCAATCGGGCCGTCATGGTTGGGCACGCCCGTGGTGGCAATGCCCAACTGCGCGAACAACTCCGGCCTCCCAAGAGCCGCTTCGCCCTGCTCGGTGTGTGCCACGACGCCCAGGCCCTGGCGTTCGCGAATATCCGTGAGCGCCAGCATTTGCTCCTGAGTCGCCAACCCCGCCAACGCGCGGCTGACCGGGTGGCTACTGGCCGAACCAAGGCTGGCCGCAAGGTTTAGCAGCGCCTGGCGATCGGTCGAGGATGTCTCGATGGACTGCAATCTCAGCGTGCCGTAGGTCAGAGTGCCGGTCTTGTCGACCACCAGCGAGGTCAAGTCCGCCAGCTCTTCCAGGAACGCCGAGCTGCGAATCAGAATCCCATGACGCGCCGCCACCGCGATCCCGGCAATCGCCGTGGCCGGCGCCGACAGCACCAACGCACACGGACACGCCGCCACCAACACGGCGAGCATCGCCTGGGCATCGTTGGTCACAAACCAGGTGACCGCCGCCAGCAGCAGCACCAGCACCATATAGCTGCCCGCGTAGCGCTCCAGCAGCCGCGTGATCGGCGGCTTGGACCGCTCGGCGTTCTGCATCAGCGCGATGACCTTGCCCAACGTCGACTCGTTGCCGGTGCGCGTCACTTCAAGACGCAGCAGGCCGTCGAGATTGATCGCCCCGCCAAATACCTGCACACCCACGCTCGCCTCCAAGGGCACCGACTCGCCGGTGATCGGCGCCGTGTCCAGGCTCGCCTGGCCGGACAACACCACACCGTCGGCGGGCACGCGGTCACCGGCACGCACTTCGACGATATCGCCGGTGTTCAACGTGCCGTTATCCACCTCGACGATGCTGCCGTCGGCCTGCACCAACCGCGCATGGCTGCGGGTCAGTTTGCCCAAGGCATGGATCGCTTCCTGAGAGCCGATCACGCTGCGCTCTTCCAGCACATGGCCGAAGATCATAATGATCGGCAGCAACGCCGCCGTCAGCAGATCGCCGGTGGCCCAGGCGCCGAGCATGGCCAAGGCGATAAGTTGATCGGTGATCCCATGCAAGCTGGGGAACCGCAGGCTGTACCACGCCGAACGCATCACCGGCACGGCCACCAGCAGCGATGCCACGCCCAGCAGCAGCTGACTGACGCCGGTCTGGTCCGGTGCGAGCCAGCGCCACACCAGGCCCAGTACGAGCAAGCCCAGCGCCAGCATGGCCAGGGTCAATTGCCGGGCAGCGCTGCGCTGCTCGGCGGAGGTCAACATAGGTGCGCTCATTGCTCGGCTCCCTGGATGATCAAGCGGGAGTCGTCTTTAGGGTCGACCGTGGTCACGGAACCCGCCTGGCCGAGAATTTTCGGCAGGCGCTCGCGGTACAGCCGCAGCAGCAAACCCGGGTCTTTGACCTGGGCGAGGCTGGCGACCGTGGCGGTTTGTGCCTTGGCACTGGCCAGGCGCTCGCTGGCCTGGGCGTGGGCAACCTGCACCACACGATCCGCCTGCTGATTGGCGGTTTGGGTAAGTTTTTCCGCTTCGGTGCGCGCATTGGCCACCGCTTTATCGGCTTGCTGACTGGCCGTCAGCACCGCATTGAACGCATTCACCGCCGGGCTCGGCAGGCTCGACTGCACATCAACGCGAGTGACTTCGATGCCCAGGCCCAGGCCGCTGGAGGTCAACTCCGACAGCCGTTTATTGATGCCTTGCACCAGGTCACCGCGCAAGCGCTCACGCCGTTCGGCAGCGCTATTGTCAGTGCCGATCAGTTCCGGACGCGCCACCAAAATCGTGTCCAGATCCCGGGCCGCCGTCAGGGCCACGGCGCTGCGCGTGACCAGCCGATCCAGGGCCGGCAACACATGCTCGCCCTGCAACACAAAGGAATACGGTTCGGTGACCTTGTAGAACACCCGCACATCCAGCTGCACCACGCCGGCATCGCCGGTCAGCAGGTAACCGGAACCGGCCAGGGCATCGCTCAGCGGCGTGGCGAAACTGGCCACGCGTTCAGCCTGCACCGCGGCCTCCGAGCGCAGCAGGTTTTCCACCCGCCGCTCGATCACGCGGTCGGCAGCCGGCAGCAACACCACTTGCTCAAAGGGCTGCGGCCAGGCCAACAGCAAGCCAGCATTCTGAATGCGGTCGAGGGCGCCGAAGTGCAGCACCACGGCGCGGTTTTGCGGGTCGATCTGACGCACATTGGAAAACGCCCAGGCCAACGCCGCCAACACGGTCACCGCGTACAACGCCATGAAGGTCAGGCGCCCGGCCTGGATCCACGGGCTGTCCGGGCTGTCACGCTCGGTCATGGCTGGACGTCCTTCGGCCCGTCCACCAGTGCGCGAAACGGCGCGGCGTCGGTGCGCAGGATGATCTTGGTGCCCGGCGTCACCACGGTGCCCAGGGTATCCAGCGAGCGCAGCAAGTTGTAGAGCTGGGGATTACCGGCGTAGGCCCGCCCGTAAATCTGCGCGGCCTCGACTCGCGATTGCGCTTCGATATCAGCGGCTTTCACTGTGGCGTCAGCCTGCACAATCCGCCCGTCGCGCTCGGCGGCGGAGCGGATCTGCGCTGCTTCGCGCTTGCCCACGGCGGTGCGTTCGGTGGCGATGGTTTCGCGCTCGGCACGCATGCGGTCGACGGTGGCGGTAAGAGTCACCGACGGCAAGGTCAGGCGTTCGATGCCGACCTGGGCCACGCGCACGCCGTAGGTGGTGAGCAATTGTTGATCAATCTGCTGGCGCAATTGCGCTTCGAAATCGGCGATGCGCACTTGGCTGGCGTCGGTATTGATCAGGCTGGACAGGTCAAAACTGGCCGCCGTGGTTTCCAGCGCCGAGCCGACGAAGGTGCGAATCTGCCGCGCCGCCTCATCCGGTTGATTTTGTACTGCACGCATAAAGCGCTGCACGTTGTCGGCATCGCCTTGCACCTGCCACGCCACATAGGCCTGCACGATGATGCGCAGGCCGTCGCGGGTGCCCACGTCCTGTAAGCCGCTGGAGGTCGTGCGCAGGCGCAGGTCCACCGGGATCGCCGCTTCGAACGGCGCCGGCCAGCGCCAGCCCAGGCCCGGCTCCAGCAGCACCCGCGATGGGTTGCCGAACCGCGTGATCACCGTGGCTTCGCCGGAACGCACTTGCACCAGGCTGGCCGCTGCGACCGCAAACAACACCAGCAACGCGGCCCAGGCCATGCGCCGCCAAGGGAAGGGGCCAGCAGCGTGCACGTCACCGTGGTGGTGGTGGCCGTGATGATGGTGATGACCGTGATCGTGATCGTGAGAATGAGCGCTCAACAGACAGACTCCTTATTGAACGGCGTTACGCGGCAGCGACGGATCGGCCGGCAAGGTAAAAGAACGCAGATCGATCGTCGGTGCGCCATCGGCGCCCAGGCGATGATCCAGAATCAGCAGCTTGGCGTGGGCCAGGCCTTGGCTGAGTTGGCCGAGGTACTGTTCCAGCACGAAGGCTTGGCCGGCGCTGGCGTAGGCCTTTTGTTCGGCGGTGAAACGCAGGTTGGCCGCCTGGGCGCCGGCATTCACTTCATGGGCAGTGGCCGTGGCTTGATCGCGGGCGGTGCTGGCTTGCAGCAGGGCTTGGTTGGTCTGCTCGCTGGCCGCGCCACGTTCGCGGGAGATCAGGGCCTGGGCGCCGATCTGCGCGGCTTGCACGCCGTGATAGGCATTGGCGGCACCGGCCGGTGGGTGGATGGCTTCGACCACGGTGGCGAGGATTTCCACACCACTGTGGAGTGTGTGCAGATCCGCCTGCACGGCGCGGCCCACTTCGTCAGCCAGGCTGGTGCGTTGCTCGCCGAGCAATTCGTCGAGGGTGCGCGAAGCAAAATCGTGCACGAGGATGCGGCTGGCGGTGCTGCGGATCAGGGTCGGCACGTCCGCGCTGTTATAGGTGGCGGCCAGCGCGGCCTCGTCGGTCAGGCCGATGCGGTAGACGAAGCGCACATCCATATTGACGATCTGGAAGCCCTGTTTGTCGCCGCTGCTGCTGGCGATGACCTGGGATTTGTCGTTCACATGGCTGGCGTCCCACAAGCGATTGGCAATCAACGGCGCCGGGCCTTCCGCCGGGGCCAGTTCGGGCGAGGCGGCTTCGCTGACGCTGGTGGCCAGTTCGTGCACCACGCCGTTTTCCACCTTGATGACGCGGCCCAATGGCCACGGCAGCCCGGCATGCAGGCCAGGGCCGAAGACCTGCACCGGCTTGCCGAAGCGCTCATAAATCCCACGGCCTTGCAGGGGCACTTCGTGCACGCCGGTCAGCGCCCAGCCGACCGCCAGCACCACCAGCAGCACCGGCCAAAATGCGCGGCGCATGTAGGTAAAGGCCCAGATTTGCCGCAGGTCGATGCCGAAGCGGTTGTGCAATTCGTGCTGCAACGCCAGCAAAGGTTGTGGCGGCCAGCGCAGCAATCCGGCGATAAAACTTTGCGCCATCAGACGCGGTTCGAGGTGCGGTTGGCGTGGGCTGAACAGTGACAACGCGCCTCTGAACAGAAACTCCACCGCCACCAGCGCCGGCAGCAGCCCCATCAACACCGCCAGGCGCAACGGCCATACAGACTCGGCGCCGGCAAACAGCAGGCAAATCGCGCTGACCACCAGGCAACTGATCGCCACCCGGCTCACCTGCGCCAGCTGCGAAGCTTCCGGCCATTGCGCGGCGGTTTCCTGGGCCAGGCGTCGTTCGAACACCAGCAAGCCAAACGCCAGGGCCAAAACCAGCGCGGCGCCGATGCTGGCGGACTGGCCCACAGCCGCAGCCGGCAACGCCAGGTTCCAGAACTCGACGATGCTGACCAGCGCCAGCAGCGACCAACCCGCGAGCCAGAGCACGGGCGTGCCGATCTGTCCGACCAAGCGCCCTGCCAGGCGTGCATAGCGACCGGTTTCTTCCTGCTTCAATTCAACCGTCGGCGCTTCAAGCGCCTGGGCACGCCAATCGGCCACCCACCACGCCGACTGCAAACAGGCCACCAGCACCAGCAACGCCGAGGCGCAGTTGATCAGCACCACCGGCCAGATCGACACCGGCGCAAACAGCGCGACAAACAACGCCAGCACCCAACCGCCTAAGGCCAGTACCGTCAGGCCGATACCGGCCTGGCGCAACCGACGGGCATGGAACAGCCCCTGCTGAAAACGCGGCAGGCCTTCAACCGAAGCGCCGTCAGCTTCTAGATCCACTTGCATCCCAACACGTCCGCTTGTACACAATTCGTTACGATATAACACGCGGCGTGAAATTTTTGTTCGATAAACAGCGCTTTTGAATACAACACACATCCCCTGTGGGAGGGGGCTTGCCCCCGATAGCGGTGGATCAGTCAGCACATACATCAACTGACAGACTGCCATCGCGGGCAAGCCCCCTCCCACATTTGTCCCTCAGTGCTCTCCAGATCGTGACTAAACCCCCATAAACACGCGCCATCACTGGTGAACACCGTGATTAATCGGCACACTCCAAACCAGTTTTTCGCGGGCTCACGGACAAGGAAGCGTCACTCCCCATGATTTCGATCTATCAGCTCAAACCGCGTTTTCAAAACCTGCTGCGCCCCCTCGTGCAGCGCCTCTACGACAACGGCACCACCGCCAACCAGATCACCGTGCTGGCCGGGGTGATTTCCCTGCTGGTGGGCCTGCTGATCGCCAGCTTCGCCCAGCATTTGTGGCTGTTTGCGCTGATCCCGCTGTGGATGATTGCGCGCATGGCCCTCAATGCCATCGACGGCATGCTCGCCCGTGAGTTCGGCCAACAGTCGCGCCTGGGCGCCTACCTCAACGAACTGTGCGACGTGATTGCCGACAGCGCGCTGATCCTGCCCTTTGCGCTGATCCCCGGCGTGAGCCTGGCGCCAGTGCTGCTGGTGGCCTTGCTCGCGGTGTTCAGCGAATACGCCGGTGTGCTCGGGCCGATGGTCGGTGCATCGCGGCGCTACGACGGGCCGATGGGCAAGAGTGATCGGGCCTTTGTACTCGGCGTGCTGGCCACCGGTGTAGCACTGGGCTGGCTCGGCGCGGGTTGGGTCGACACGGTGATGTGGCTGGTCGCCGCCCTGCTCGCCTACACCCTGGTCAACCGCGTACGCCAAGGCCTGAAAGAAACCCCTTCCCCTTCTGCATAAGGATTTTGCGATGCGCGAACAGCAAGCACACACTTTCAGCACCCATGATGGCGTCGAGCTTTTTTACCGACACTGGCCGGCCACTTCCCCTGCGGATGGCGCGCCACGCCAGGCGATCGTGCTGTTCCATCGCGGCCACGAGCATTCGGGGCGCATCGCCCATCTGGTCGATGAGCTGAACCTGCCTCAATTCGACTTCTTCGCCTGGGACGCCCGCGGCCACGGCCAATCCCCCGGCGAGCGTGGCGACAGCCCCAGCTTCGCCACCAGCGCCCGCGACGTGCAGACCTTCTGCGACCATATCGGCGCCACTTACGGCATCCAAGAAGAGAATTTCGCGGTGATCGCCCAAAGCGTCGGCGCGGTGATCGCGGCCACTTGGGTCCACGATTACGCGCCGAAAATCCGCGCTCTGGTGCTCGCCTCGCCAGCGTTCAAGGTCAAGCTGTACGTGCCGTTCGCCCGTCCGGGGCTGGCGCTGATGCGCAAGTTTCGCGGCAATTTCTTCGTCAACAGTTACGTCAAGGCCAAGTTCCTCAGCCATGACCCGGAGCGGGTAGCGTCCTACGACAGCGATCCGCTGATCACCAAGGCCATCTCGGTGAATGTTCTGCTGGGCCTGTACGAAGCGGCCGACCGGGTTGTAGCCGATGCCCAGGCGATCCAGGTGCCGACTCAGCTGCTCATCTCCGGCTCCGACTTCGTGGTGCATCGCAAACCCCAACAACAATTTTTCGACCGCCTCGGCAGCCTGAAAAAAGAGCTGCACATCCTCCCCGGCTTTTTCCACGACACCCTTGGTGAACGTGACCGCGCCGTAGCGGTGAGCAGCGCCCGGCGCTTTATCCTGCAAAACTTTGCACACCCGCTGGACCGCGCCTCCCTGCTCGACGCCGATAAACTCGGCGCCACCTGCGCCGAGTCCGAATCCCTCGCCGCGCCGCTGCCGCGCAATTCCCTGCGCGACTTGTACTGGCGCATGACCCGCGCCAGCATGGGCCTGGGCAAGAACCTGTCGGATGGGGTGAAACTGGGCTTCGACACCGGTTTCGACTCCGGCAGCACCCTGGACTACGTGTACCGCAACACGCCTACCGGCAAGGGCGGCCTGGGGCGGATGATCGACACCAATTACCTCAATTCCATCGGCTGGCGCGGCATCCGCCAGCGCAAGCTCAACGTCGAGGAACTGCTGCGCCTGGCCATGGCCAAGCTGCGTGGAGATGATCGCCAAGTGCGTATCGTCGATATCGCCGCCGGCCACGGGCGTTACATCCTGGAAGCCTTGCAGGGCGTGTCGCCGCTGCCGGAATCGATCCTGCTGCGCGACTACAGTGACATCAACGTGCGCGACGGTGGCGCGCTGATCCGCGAGAAAGGCCTGGGAGACATCGCGCAATTCGTCAAAGGCGATGCGTTCGACCGCGCCGATCTGGCCGCTCTGGACCCCAAGCCGACCTTGGCGGTGGTGTCCGGGCTGTATGAATTGTTTGCCGATAACGCCATGGTCGGCGGTTCCCTGGCCGGCCTTGCCGAAGCCGTCGAACCCGGTGGTTACCTGGTGTACACCGGCCAGCCGTGGCACCCGCAACTGGAACTGATCGCCCGCGCATTGACCAGCCACCGCCAAGGTCAGGCCTGGGTGATGCGCCGTCGCAGCCAGGCAGAAATGGATCAACTGGTGGAGGCCGCAGGTTTCCGCAAGATCACCCAGCGTGTGGATGAGTGGGGCATCTTTACCGTGTCCCTGGCACAGAAGATCTGAACATGCGCGAACCCGGTTTGTTGAAACCCGCAGTGCTGTGGCTGCTGCTGTTGGCGCCGCTGTTTTTCAGCACCTACGGCTTTGCCACGTGGATCACCAGCCAGCGCAGCGACGTGGGCACGCTGGTGTTCGGCTGGGAAACCCATATGCCGTTCTGGGCCTGGACCATCGTGCCTTACTGGTCCATCGACCTGCTGTATGGTTTCTCGCTGCTGCTGCCCAACACCCGCCACGAACTCAAGCAACATGCGCTGCGCCTGCTGAGTGCCCAAGTGATTGCGGTGAGCTGCTTCCTGATCTGGCCGCTGCGCTTCACCTTCGAACGGCCGGAGCTGGATGGCGTATTTGGCTGGCTGTTTGCGGTGCTGGCGGGCTTCGACAAGCCGTTCAACCAGGCACCGTCGCTGCATATCGCGCTGCTGGTGATCTTGTGGGTCATGTTCCAACGTCATACCCAAGGTTTCTGGCGCTGGCTGGTGCATGGCTGGTTCGCGCTCATAGGGATTTCGGTGCTGACCACTTATCAACATCACTTTATCGACTTACCCACAGGCGCCCTCGCCGGCTGGGTGTGCGTGTGGTTGTGGCCGCTGGAACATCCGAGCCCGCTGCTGAATGCGCGCGTTGCCCGAGATGCGAAGCGCTGGCGGCTGGGCGTGCGTTACGGCCTGGGCGCGCTGGCCTTGATCATCCTGGCATTCAGCTTGGGCGGATGGTGGCTGTGGCTGCTGTGGCCAGCGGTTTCCCTGGGGCTGATCAAGGCGAACTATTTAGTGCTGGGGGCTGCGGGTTTCCAGAAGCGCGCCGATGGCTGGCTCACACCCGCCGCTCGCTGGTTGTATGCGCCCTATCTGGCGGGCGCCTGGATCAACTCCCGGCTGTGGACACGTAAACATCCACAGCCCGACCGGGTTGTGGATAACGTTTGGCTGGGGCGCATCCCTACGGCAAAGGAGCAGGATTCATTCAGCGCCATTGTCGATCTGTGCGCCGAATTGCCGATTAATCCACAGGGCCGCGCCTATCAATGCATTCCCGTGCTGGACCTGATCGCCCCGACACCCGCCGAGTGCCTGCAAGCGGCTGAAGCTATCGAGCGCCTGCGTGCACAGGGCCCGCTGTTGGTGTGCTGCGCCCTCGGTTACTCACGCAGCGCCACCGCCGTCGCCGCCTGGCTGTTGCACAGTGGGCGAGCCACGACGGTGGACGCAGCGCTGACTATTATTCGTACAGCGCGGGCCGATGTGGTCCTGCGCCCCGCTCACCGTGAAGCGTTGGAGGGTTTGCCCCATGCCCGCTGATATGGAACTCCAGGTCGTCGCCAGCCTGCTGCGTCGTGGCCGCTCGCTGGATCAGTTATCCACAGGCCTGACCGTGGCCGGTGTGTTGTTCGGCCTGGCGCAGTTGCTGATGCCGAGTGTTACGCCGATCTGCCTGTTGCTCAGCCTGTGGATGATCATCCTCGGGCTGTTGCAGAAGTACTGGGCGCTGCGCGTGGCCTTCGACGCCGACCTGTTCGCTTTGCTGGCCCGTGATACCGAGCGCACTGCCGATCTCGATCAGGCCCTGCAAACCCTCGGCCTGCAATCGCCCAAACGTGCCGGCCGACCTTGGACCGAGCGCCGTCGCGGCGCCCTCAAACTGTTGCGCAAACAAGCCTGGCTGCTGGGCGCGCAAGCGCTGCTGACCCTGGGCGTGATCCTCGCCAGCCCTTGGCTGCCTTTCGCCGGATAAGGAATCCCCATGTTCGAACCCGTGGTCGCCACGCTGATTACCTCCATGGCCCGCACTGTCACCGGGGCCCGCAGCCTGTGGTTGGGATGCGCGCCGGTGCCGGTGCAACGCATCTATTTCGCCAACCACAGCAGCCACGGCGACTTCGTGCTGTTGTGGGCCTCGCTGCCGCAAAACCTGCGCAAATTCACGCGCCCGGTGGCCGGCAGCGATTACTGGAATAAAAGCGCGCTGCGTCGCTACATCATCAACCGGGTGTTCAACGGCGTGCTGATCGACCGCGAACGCAAAGAGCCTGTGGATAACCCGTTGCAGCCGATGCTCGCCGCCCTGGAAGGCGGCGATTCGCTGATCATCTTCCCCGAAGGCACGCGCAATCCGGAGGACGGTTTGCTGCCGTTCAAAAGCGGGCTGTACCACCTGGCAAAAAGTTACCCACAGGCCGAATTGATCCCGGTGTGGATCGCTAACCTCAACCGGGTCATGCCCAAGGGGCGCGTCTTGCCGCTGCCGTTGTTATGCACCACCAGCTTTGGTGCACCACTGCAATTGGAGGACGGTGAAGACAAGGCGCTGTTCCTGGCCCGCACCCGCGACGCCTTGCTCGCCCTCGCCCCGGAGCATGTCTGACATGGATAGCCAAACCCTGATGTTATTCGGCGGAATCGGCGCGATCCTGGTGCTCGCCTCGCTGATCGGCCTGATCCTCAAACTGCGCACCCGTGGCACGCCAAACGCGGTGATCGACAACCTCAATGCCCGCATCAACGCCTGGTGGGTGATGGTGGTGGTGATCGGCATCGCCTTCTGGCTCGGCACCGGCGCGGTGATCCTGCTGTTCTACGCGGTGTCGTTCTATGCCCTGCGCGAATTCCTAACCCTCACCCCGACCCGGCGCAGCGACTACCCGGCCCTGGTGGCGGCGTTTTACCTGGCGCTGCCACTGCAATACCTGCTGATTTATTCGGACTGGTACGGGCTGTTCTCGATCTTCATCCCGGTGTACGTGTTTTTGCTGCTGCCGATCCTCGCCTCGCTGGGCGGCGATACCACGCACTTCCTGGAACGCGCCTCGAAGGTGCAATGGGGCCTGATGATCGCGGTGTTCTGCGTATCCTTCGTCCCGGCGTTGCTGACCCTGGACATCCCCGGCTACGAAGGCCGCAACCTGCTGCTGATCGCCTACCTGGTGATCGTGGTGCAGCTGTCGGACGTGCTCCAGTACGTGTGTGGGAAATTGTTCGGCAAACACAAGATCGCGCCCAACCTGTCGCCCTCTAAAACCGTGGAAGGCTTTGTCGGCGGGATCCTGCTGTCCTCCCTGATCGGCGCAGCGCTGTGGTGGACTACGCCTTTCAACCCGTGGCAGTCGTTCCTGATTGCGCTGTTGATCAACCTGCTGGGCTTTGCCGGCGGCATCGTCATGTCGGCGATCAAGCGCGACCGGGGCGTGAAGGACTGGGGTCACATGATCGAAGGCCACGGCGGGATGCTGGATCGGTTGGATTCGGTGTGCTTCGCCGCGCCGATCTTCTTCCACCTGGTGCGCTACTGGTGGACCTGACCCCACCGTTCGCAGCCCCAATGAGCTTAAAGGTTGACCTACAACCCCTGTGGTGAGCGGGCTTTTGTGGTGAGCGGGCTTGCCCCGCGCTGGGCTGCGAAGCAGCCCCTGAACCAGGCGCTGAGTTCCAACAGAAAGATCCCGCCGTGCGGCGTATATCGGCGTCATCTTTTGTATCAAAGACCCTGTAAGATACGCCGCACTTAGCCAGGGATGCTCACCATGTTCGATTCGCTCAAAGCCATCAGCCGTCGTGTTGTCGGCGTGTTTCTGACCGTGGTGGGGGCCGTTTTCGGCCAATGGCATCCTCCGCTGTGGCTACGAGCTATCGGCCGTGGCGTGGCGAAACTGGGCGCTAAAGCCCGCGCTTACCCGCGTCAGACAGGTGCCGGGGTTATCGGGCTCGTGCTGCTAACGGCGGCTGGCTTCTACGGCTGGCACTGGTATTCCAACCTGCCGCAGCCGCATACCGCGAGCTACTCGCTGCACAAGCCCAACCTGACTGACTACACCCAGCCCACGCCGGTTGTGGATAACTTGCAGGTGCGCTTCGCTGAGTCCGTGGCGCCGCTTGCCGCCATTGGCAAGCCTGTTACCGAGGGCATTACCCTCAAGCCTGAGGTCGCGGGCACCTGGCGCTGGGCGGATGACCGCAGCCTGTTGTTCGTGCCGGAAAAAGACTGGCCCATCGACGCCCATTACACCCTCGATCTGGCCAAGAAAGACCTGCTGGCAGACGGCGTATTGCTGGATCAGTACAGCACCCAGTTCTCCACCCAACCGTTCCGCGCCACCCTGGCCGCCAACGAGTTGTACCAGGATCCATCCAACCCGACGCTGAAACAGCTGGTGGCGACCTTCCGGTTTTCCCACCCGGTGGATGAAGACAACCTACGCAAGCGTGTAACCGTGACCCTCGGCAAAGGCCTGGCCTACCGCGACGCCCAGTTGCCCAATCGCCCGGAAATCACCTTCGACGATAAAAAGCTCAACGCCTACGTACGATCCGCCGCCCTGGCCACCCCGCTGGAAAGCACCCCGGTCAGCGCCAAACTCGACGAAGGCATCAAGGCCCGTGACGGCGGCAATGCCAGCGCCGCGCCGTTGGTGGCCGAAGTCACCGTACCCGGCCGCTATCGCCTGACCTTTACCGGCGCTGAAGTCAGCTTTGTGGATAACGAACGCGCCGAGCCTGAGCCAGTGCTGATGTTCAGCAGTTCCAGCGCCGTAGCCGATGACACCATCGCCGGTAAGGTCCAGGCCTGGTTGTTGCCAGAAAAAGCCCAGGACGACACGCGCCCTTACACCACCAATGAGATCGACGACGCCCTGCTCGCCCGCAGCACCAAGGTCAACCTGACCCACGTACCCAGCGTCGAACCGCTGAACACCCTGCACGCCTTCAAGTTCAAGGCCCCGGCCGGTCGTGCGCTGTATGTGCGCGTGCCCGCCAACCTGGAAGCCATTGGCGGTTATCTGGCAAAAAATCCTACGGCGTCGCTGGTGAGCATGCCGGCGTATCCGCGCACGTTGCAGTTCCTGTCTGACGGCGCCCTGCTCAGCCTTACCGGCGAAAAACGCCTGGGCTTCATGGCCCGTGGCGTGCCAGGCGCCCATGTGGAAATCGCCCGCCTGCTGCCCAACCAGTTGCAGCACTTGGTGGACCAGAGCAGCGGCAGTTTTGCCCGGCCGAACTTCGGCAATGAGTATTTCGATCGCATGGTCGAGCGTCAGTCCCTGGACATTGCGCTGTCATCCAATGACCCGGCCAAAACCGTCTACGACAACGTGGACTTGAGCCACTACCTCACCGCCAATGGCGGCCGTCGCGGCATTTTTGTGCTCAAGCTCAGCCCACAGGATGAGCCGGCTGAGCGTACCTTCGACTACGACCGCAGCAGCACCAGCGACCTGCGGTTTATCGTGGTGACTGACCTGGGCATCATTGCCAAGCGCTCCAGCGACGGCAGCCATGATGTGTATGTGCAGTCCATCGGCAATGGTTCGCCGGTGGCCGACGCGCAGGTCGACATCATCGGCCGCAACGGCTTGCCGGTGAGCAGCGGCCACACCGACGGCGAGGGCCATGTGCATTTCGCCAAGCTGGATGAACTGCGCCGTGAGAAAACGCCGCTGATGTATGTGGTCAGTCGCGGCAATGACCAGTCGTTCCTGCCTATTGCCCGTCAGTCCCAGCAGTTGGATTTGTCGCGCTTCGACGTAGGCGGTTTGGAAGAAGACGGTGCGATTGATCGCCTCAGCGCCTACCTGTTTACCGACCGCGGCCTGTACCGACCTGGCGAAACCGCACACTTGGGCATGATCGTGCGCAGCGGCAACTGGAAAGGCGCCCTGCAGGGCCTGCCGGTGGAGCTGCAGATCACCGACCCACGCGGTCTGGAAGTGATTCGCCAGCCGCTGAAGCTGTCCGCCAGCGGGTTTGAAACCTTTGATTTCCCCAGCAGCGAAGTCGCCCCCGCCGGGGAATACACCGCGACCTTGCAGTTGATTGGCCAGAAACAGACCCGCACCGACCTGGGCAGTGTCAGCTTCAAGGTCCGCGACTTCGAGCCGGACCGCATGAAAGTCAACCTGAGCCTGCACGACACACCGGTGCAGGGCTGGATTCCCCCGGACCAGGTTGTGGCCAAAGTCACCGCCATGCACCTGTTCGGCGCCCCGGCTGCGGGCCGTCGCGTCACCGCGAAAATGTCCCTGAGCCCGACGCTCGCGGCCTTCGACCGTTACCCCGACTACCGCTTCCGCCTCAATGATTCCCTGGAGGACGCCAGCACCGAAGACCTGGCCGAAACCACCGTCGACGATAACGGCCAGGCGGTGCTGGACCTCAACCTGCAACGTTTCGCCAACAGCACCTATCGCTTGCAGGTGATGACCCAGGTGTTCGAGGCCGAAGGGGGCCGCAACGTGGCGGCGCAAAGTGCGTTGCTGGTGTCGTCCGCGCCGTACCTGGTGGGTGTGAAAAGTCAGGACTCGCTGTCGTACGTCGCCAAGGACGCACCGCGCCAGGTGCAATGGCTGGCGGTCGCGCCAGACCTTTCGCCGTTGGCGGTGGATGGCCTGACCAGCGAAGTGGTCGAGCATCGTTATGTGTCGGTGCTGGTGAAGCAATCCAACGGCACCTACAAGTACGAGTCGCGCATCAAGAACATCAGCCAACCGGCCTCACCGCTGGAGATGACCAAGGACGGCGCCAAGCAGACCCTGAACACCGGCACGCCAGGGGATTTCACCCTGCAAGTGAAGGACGCCAACGGCAACCTGCTCAACCAGATCGACTACAGCGTGGCCGGGCGCGGTAACACTTCACGCTCCCTGGAGCGTAATGCCGAGCTGCAACTGCGCCTGGATAAACGCAGCTACGCCACCGGTGATGAGATCGCCATCAGCATTCGTGCGCCGTACACCGGCGCGGGCTTGATCACCATCGAGCGCGACAAGGTCTACACCCAGCAGTGGTTCAAGGCTGACAGCACCAACAGCGTGCAACATATCCGCGTACCTGCGGGGCTTGAGGGCAATGCCTACGTCAACGTGCAGTTCGTGCGCGACATCGGCTCGTCTGAGGTTTATATGAGCCCGCTGTCCTACGGCGTGGTGCCCTTCAGCATCAACCTGGATGCGCGGCGCATGGCACTGAAGGTCGAAGGTCCGGCGAAGATCGAGCCGGGGCAGACCTTGGATATCAAGGTCAACGCCGACCGGCCGGGCCGCGCAGTGATCTACGCGGTGGACGAAGGCATCCTGCAAGTGGCGCGCTATCAGACGCCGGATCCGCTGGGTTTCTTCTTCCAGAAACGTGCGCTGGAGGTCGGCACCAGTCAGATCCTTGACTTGATCCTGCCGGAATTCAGCCGCCTGCTCAGTGGGGCAGCGCCGGGTGGCGATACGGAAGGCGCCCTGGCCAACCATCTCAACCCGTTCAAGCGTAAACATCAGCCGCCGGTGGCCTGGTGGTCCGGGCTGGTGGATTTGCCGGCCGGTGAGACCGTGTTGCATTACCAGGTACCGGACAGCTTCAATGGCAAGTTGCACCTGTTTGCCGTCGCGGTGGATACCGACAGCGTGGGCGTCAGCGAGGCCACGACCGACGTACGCGGGCCGATTGTGATCACGCCCAACGTACCGGCCTTCGTGGCGCCGGGGGATGTGTTCAACGTCAGCGCCGGGGTGTTCAGCAACCTCGATGCAGCGGCGGATGTGAAGTTTGAAGTGCAGACCAGCACCGGCCTCGTGGTGCAGGGCAACAAGGGCGGCACCCTGTCGCTGCAACCGCGCAAGGAAGGCACTGCGGAGTTCAAGATCAAGGTCGGCGACACGCTCGGGTCGGCGGACCTGCGCTTTGTCGCGGTGCTGCCGGATGGCAAGCGGATCCAGGTGGCAGAAACCACCTCGATCCGGCCATTGAGCGAGCATCGCGTGGCCCTGAGCCTGGGTCGTTTCGACAGCGCCAGCAAAGAACTCAAGCCCACACGTGAACTGTTCAGCCAACTGCGTGATGTGCAACTGGGCGTGGCCGCCTCGCCGCTGGTATGGGCCAACGGCCTCAAGCATTACCTGGATGACTACGGCTATGCGTGCACCGAGCAATTGGTGTCCAAGGCCATGCCGGCCTTGATCTGGGGCGGCACCGCACCCGAGGCTGAGCAAGCCTTCAGCAGCGCGGTGCGCATGTTGCGCCAGCGTCAGAACCAGGCCGGTGGCTTTGGTTTGTGGGCGGCCAACCCGGACGTGGCGCCTTACGCCAGCCTGTACGCAACCGACTTCCTGATCGAAGCCAAGGAGCGCGGGCTGCCGGTGCCGGAAGATCTGCTGGTGCGGTCCAATGCGTATCTGACAGACCTGGCCAACGGCCCGAGCGAAGGTCTGTCGGAATTGCGCAACCGCGCCTACGCCAGTTACCTGCTGAGCCGTCAGGGGATTCTGGTGAGCGGCGCGCTGAGCGACATCCGCGAGCGCTACGAAAGTTACTTCAAGGACAGCTGGCAGAACGACCTGGGCGCCGCCTACCTGGCAGCCAGCTACAAACTGCTCAAGCAGGATCGCCAGGCCGATACGCTGTTTCGCAAAATCCCATGGCGTTCGCTGGTGGATAAGTGGGACAGCGACGGCCTGTACTACGACCCACTCGTGCACGACGCCGAACACTTGCACCTGCTGGCGCGCCACTTCCCTGAACTGATGGATGACGTGCCCACGGCGCTGCTGGACAAGCTCGGTAAACGCCTCAACGAGCAGCGCTACAACTCGCTGTCGGCAGCCCTGTTGCTGCGCGCCCTGGACAACTATGGCCAGCGTGCGCAAAGCGACATGACCCTCAAGGCCACCGCCTGGCTGGGCGACAAGCAGCAACAATTGCTGGAGATGGCCGGCCAGCCACCGCGTGCCGCCGTACCGGGTGCCACGCAGAAGCTGGTCATGGAAAAATCCGACGGCCCTGCGGCCTTCTACATGCTCAGCGAGGCCGGTTTCGATAAGGGTGCCAAGCTCAAGCCGATCAACAATGGCCTGGAAATCATCCATGAATACCTCGACCTCAAAGGCGAGCCGGTGAGCAAGGTGGCGGTGGGCGAGGAGTTCCTGGTACGCCTGCGTCTGCGCGCCACCGACCGTGATCAGGTACAGCAAGTGGCTGTGGTTGACCTGCTGCCGGGTGGCGTCGAGCCTGTGTATAACTTGCCGCCGGAGCCGGAAGCCGCCAGCACCGAGGAAAGTGAAGGCGACGATTCCGAGTATGTGGAAACCGCTGACGGCGAAGAAGCCGACACCTGGCAAGCGCCCATCGGCGAAACCGAGCTGAGCAACTGGCAGCCGGACTACGTGGATGTGCGGGATGATCGGGTGGTGTTGTACGGCACTGCGCTGCGGGATGTAGGCACTTTCGTGTACCGCGTGCGCGCCACCAATGCAGGGACGTTCAACACGCCACCGGCCTACGCCGAAGGCATGTACGAAACCACCCTGCAAGGACGCGGCAAAGTAGGCCAGCTTGAAATTACCAAGCCTTAGACGCCTGGCGCCGCTGCTGGCAGCGGCGTGTGTACTGGCGGGGCTGCGGCTGTGGCCCCATGCGCCGCTGGAACAGGCCGTCACTTCGTCGCGGGTGGTGTTGGCCGACGATGGCTCGTTGCTGCGCATGACCCTCGCGGATGACGGCCAATATCGCCTGTGGCTACCGCTGGAGCGCATTTCGCCTTCATTGATTGAGGCCCTGCTGCTCAAGGAAGACCGCAATTTCTACTGGCACCCAGGGATCAATCCCCCGGCGTTGCTGCGGGCGGCCATGGCCACCTACAGCGGTGGACAGCGCCAGGGCGGCTCGACCTTGAGCATGCAACTGGCGCGGCGCCTGTGGGACCTCAACACCCGCCAGGTGCCCGGCAAATTGCAGCAGATGGCGTTGGCGCTGTGGCTGGAGGCGCGCTACAGCAAGCACGACATCCTTGAGGCGTACCTGAACCTGGCGCCCATGGGCGGCAATATCGAAGGTGCCGAAGCGGCCAGCCGCATTTACTTCGGCAAGTCGGCGGCGCAGTTGTCATTGTCCGAAGCCTTGGCATTGGCGGTGATTCCTCAGCAACCGGGCCGTCGGGCGCGCTTCGGGCCTTCGCTGCAAAACGCCCGGCTGCGCCTGATGGCTGACTGGCGCGAGACTTATCCACAAGACCTGCGCAATGACAGTCTGCTGGACTTACCCCTGGAAGCACGCAACCGCCAGCAGATCCCTTTTTTGGCGCCACACGTGAGCGAACAATTGCTGGCATCCCAGGCCGGTAACGAATTGAACAGCACCCTCAATCTGCCTTTGCAGCAATTGCTGGAGCGTCTGATCAGCGGGTTTATCGCCGAACGGCGCAGCACCGGTGTGGAAAACGCCACGGCGATCCTGATCGACAGCCGCGACCAGAGCGTGAAGGCGTTGGTGGGCTCGGCGGATTACTTATCCACAAGCATCCATGGGCAGGTCAATGGCGTGCTGTCACGGCGCTCGCCGGGGTCAACGCTCAAGCCGTTTCTCTACGGGCTGGCGCTGGACCAAGGGGTGATTCACCCCATGAGCATCCTCAAGGACTTACCGAGTAACTTCGGCTACTTCCAACCGGAAAACTTCGACGGCAGTTTTGTCGGGCCACTGACGGCGCGGGATGCGTTGATCCGTAGTCGCAATATTCCGGCCGTGTGGCTGGCCAGCCAGGTCAAGTCGCCGTCTCTCTACGGTTTGCTGCAACGCGCCGGCATCAAAGGCCTGCGCGACGAAAGCCATTACGGCCTGGCCCTGGCACTGGGTGGTGGCGAGATGACCCCGGAGGAGCTGGCGCGGCTGTATGTGATGTTAGCGGGAGACGGGCATCTGCGGCCGTTGCGCTACTTGCAGGAACAGCCGCAAACCACTGGCCCGCAGCTGCTCACGCCCCAGGCGGCCTTTATGGTGCGCGACATGCTACGGCGCAACCCGCGTCCGGATGGTCTGCCAGGCCGCCACTGGCGCACCGCCTGGAAAACCGGCACGTCATGGGGTTTCCACGATGCATGGAGCGCCGGTCTGGTCGGTCCGTATGTGCTGGTGGTGTGGGTGGGTAACTTCGATGGCCGGCCGAACCCGGCGTTTATCGGTGCCAAGACCGCCGCGCCGTTGTTCTTCCGCATTGCTGACGCGTTGCCCCTGGCATTGCCCAACGTCGCAATCAAAGCCGACAAACCACCCGCCGGGCTGGTGCGCATCGATGTCTGCGCCGCCTCCGGCGAGCTGCCCAACCGCTGGTGCCCGCAAACCCGCAAGACCTGGTACATCCCCGGCGTCTCGCCGATTCGCGTGTCCAACCTGCACCGCCCGGTGCTGATCGACACCCGTACCGGCAAGGCCGCCTGCCCGCCATTCGATCCGCAATACACGCGAGAGGAAATCTTCGAATTCTGGCCCAGCGACGTGCAACGCCTGTACCGCGCCGCCGGCCTGCCCCGCCGCACGCCACCCAGCGTAATGAAAAACTGCCAACCCAACCGCATCACCGACCAGAGCGAAGCGCCGCAGATTCGCTCACCGCTGACCCAGGTGAGCTACCAACTGCGGCTGTCCCAACCCCAGGAAAGCATCCCGCTGAACGCCAACGCCGCCAGCGATGCAACGACCCTGTACTGGTTCGCCGACCAGACCCTGATCGGCCAGGGCCCACCGCAAGCCACGCTGAACTGGCGGCCGGGCAAGTCGGGGGAATATAGGTTAAGGGTCAGTGATGATCAGGGGCGCAGTGCGAGTCGGGGGTTGCGGGTGGAGTTTGTGCCTTAGGAACGGTGCTCACCTTCAGCAAGCTCAACATAGTTCGACTCCCCGCCTCCGGTAACACCCGACAACCAACCCCATACAAAGCTCAGGCGGGTACGCCCAGACTTATCCACAGCGACCGTGCCTCGCGACCATCCTGACAGCAACTCACCGTCCAGCGTCAGGCACTGAAACAGCAGCTCAATGGTGTCGGCACCGGTGACGCGACCGACTTGCGTCCCCATGCGGATTCGGCCGCCTTGGTAGGTACTGGAAATGGCATCGCCGTCGACAAGGTAATGAAACACCGTGCCGGTACCGGAAAGGCCATGGGTATTGCTGGCGACGGCAAACCGGCGATTGTGCAAACGCTCGCCGGGTTGGGGAAAGTAAGATGGGATCAACGTAGCGTCCTTGCGTTGAAACCTGGAGACCCGGCGAGCCTCCAGGTGCGTGGGGTGTTACTCGACTGTCACGGATTTGGCCAGGTTGCGCGGCTGGTCAACGTCGGTGCCCTTGAGCACGGCCACGTAGTACGACAGCAGTTGCAGCGGGACGGTGTAGAGGATCGGCGACAGGGTGTCGTTGATGTGCGGCATGTTGATGACGTGGGTGCCTTCGCCGTTGGTCATGCCGGCTTTCTCATCAGCGAATACCACTAGTTGGCCGCCACGGGCGCGCACTTCCTGCAGGTTGGATTTGAGCTTTTCCAGCAGTTCGTTGTTCGGCGCTACGGTGACCACTGGCATGTCGTCATCCACCAGGGCCAGTGGGCCGTGTTTGAGCTCGCCGGCCGGGTAGGCTTCGGCGTGGATGTACGAGATTTCCTTGAGCTTGAGGGCGCCTTCCATCGCCACCGGGTATTGCGCGCCACGGCCGAGGAACAGGGTGTGGTTCTTGTCGGCGAACAGCTCGGCGACTTTTTCCACGACGCTGTCCATGGCCAGGGCTTCGCCCAGGCGGGTCGGCAGGCGGCGCAGTTCTTCCACCAGGGTCGCTTCGACGCCTTCGGCCAGGGTGCCGCGCACTTGGCCCAGCGACAGGGTCAGCAGCAACAGGCCGACCAGTTGGGTGGTGAAGGCTTTGGTAGAAGCCACGCCGATTTCGCGACCAGCCTGGGTCAGCAGGGTCAGGTCGGACTCACGCACCAGCGAGCTGATGCTGACGTTGCAGATCGCCAGGCTGGCGAGGAAACCCAGCTCCTTGGCGTTGCGCAGGGCGGCCAGGGTGTCAGCGGTTTCGCCGGACTGGGAGATAGTCACGAACAGGGTATCGGGCTGCACCACCACCTTGCGGTAGCGAAATTCGCTGGCGACTTCGACCTGGCAAGGGATGCCGGCCAGTTCTTCCAACCAGTAGCGGGCAACCATACCCGCGTGATAGCTGGTGCCACAGGCGACGATCTGCACATTGCGCACTTTGGCGAACAGCTCGGCGGCTTGCGGGCCGAACGCGTTGACCAACACTTGGTTCTGGCTCAGTCGACCTTCCAATGTGCGTTGGACCACAGCCGGTTGCTCGTGGATTTCCTTGAGCATGAAGTGGCGGTATTCGCCTTTGTCGGCGGCTTCTGCACCGTCACGGTATTGCACGGCTTCGCGCTCGACGGAGTTACCGTTAACGTCCCAGATCGCCACGCTTTCGCGGCGGATGTCGGCAATATCGCCCTCTTCCAGGTACATAAAGCGGTCAGTCACCTGGCGCAGGGCCAGTTGATCGGAGGCGAGGAAGTTTTCCCCCAGGCCCAGGCCGATCACCAGCGGGCTGCCACTGCGGGCGGCAACCACGCGGTCGGGTTGGCTCGCGCTGACCACGGCCAGGCCATAGGCGCCGTGCAGTTCCTTGACCGTGGCCTTGAGGGCGGTGGTCAGGTCGCTGTGGTCCTTGAGCTTGTGGTTGAGCAGGTGGGCGATGACTTCGGTGTCGGTGTCCGAGGTGAACACGTAGCCCAGGCTCTTGAGTTGCTCGCGCAGCACTTCGTGGTTTTCGATGATGCCGTTGTGCACCACGGCCAGGTCGCCGGAGAAGTGCGGGTGGGCGTTGCGTTCGCAAGGCGCACCGTGGGTGGCCCAACGGGTGTGGGCAATGCCCAGGCGGCCGACCAGCGGCTCGCCAGCCAGGGCCTGTTCCAACTCGCTGACCTTGCCTGGGCGACGCATGCGCTCAAGCTTGCCGGCGTTGCTGAAGACGGCCACACCGGCGCTGTCGTAGCCACGGTATTCCAGGCGCTTGAGGCCTTCGATCAGAATCGCGGTCACGTTACGTTCGGCGACTGCGCCTACAATTCCACACATGGTGCTTCTCCTAGATGATTGCCGCGCATATCAGCGTAATGCCGCGGGCTTGGATCTGGTCGCGGGCCTCAAGCGGCAGGCGATCATCGGTGATGAGGGTAT
>Ga0308161_1000610_pt1 | contig 53171 bp, 44 predicted proteins | sample PhyFR2_FD_201034 | JGI IMG/M metagenome (GOLD analysis project Ga0308161, IMG submission 201034) | Phyllosphere microbial communities from UC Gill Tract Community Farm, Albany, California, United States - DLSLF.R2 | ecosystem: Host-associated > Plants > Phyllosphere > Unclassified | place: USA...
CACCGCCCGGAACCCGCCCGGGACGAAACGGACAAAACACCCACGAGAACACCCCGCGAGCACCAGAAGGAAGAAGAAACCCGAAAGCCCCCCAACCACCTCCCGAATCTACGTATACCCGCCCCCCCCACCTCAACCCCCCGAAACCATCCACAAAAGGAGAAACCTCTCATCTTCACGGACAGAGCGGGTGAGATGCGATTAGCGAAGAAGGAAAATCCTGATCAGATTGGTTTTCCGCGCCAGGGTGCAACGGAGAGTTGTCGCAAGGGAATCGATCGGAGCCACGGATCAGCGACCGAACTTCACCCCATGGACTCGGTGAGTTCGAACCATCTCGCCTCGAGCTCGTCGCGCTCGCCCTCCATGGCGGCGATTCTCTGCATCTCGGCGCCGAGACCCACATAGTCCGCCTGATCGTGCTCGACCAGGGCCGCTCTCGCGGCGTCGACCTGCGCCTGCAGCTTCTCGATCCGACGCTCCAGCGCCGACGCCTCCTTCTGGGCGGCGCGCAGTTCCGCGCCCGAGAGCCCCGGCATCGCCGCAGCAGCGGCAGACGTGGCCGGCGCGGGGGTGGCATCCTGGGCCGCTCGCAGGCGCAGATACTCGTCGACACCGCCCGGAAGGTGGCGCAGACGCGCATCGAGGATCGCGAACTGCTGGTCAGTGACCCGCTCGAGGAAGTACCGGTCGTGCGAGACGACGATGAGCGTGCCCGACCAGGAGTCGAGCAGGTCTTCCATCGCCGCGAGCATGTCGGTGTCGAGGTCGTTCGTCGGCTCGTCGAGGATCAGCACGTTGGGCTGGTCCAGAAGGATCAACAGCAGCTGCAGCCGTCGCTTCTGACCGCCCGACAGGTCTTTCACCGGCGTCGACAGCTGCGCGCTCGAGAACCCGAGGCGTTCGAGCAGCTGTCCGGGCGTGAGCTCTTGCGCCTTCGAGCCGGCGCCGAAGGTGTAAGTGGTGCGAAGACGCGAGATCACGACGCGCACGGGGTCGTCGAGATGCTGCTCGAGCTCGTCGAGACGTTGGGTGAGGGTGGCGACCTTGACCGTCTTGCCTCGCTTCACGCGGCCGGCGGTCGGCTCGATCGTGCCCGACACGAGGCCGAGCAGCGTCGACTTGCCCGCGCCGTTCACGCCGAGGATGCCCGTGCGCTCCCCCGGCGCGATGCGCCACTCCACGTCTCGCAGCACGGTGTGGTCGCCGTAGGCGACACCGGCGTCGAGCAGGTCGACGACGTCTTTGCCGAGGCGCGCCACCGCCAACGACTGCAGGGCGACGCGGTCGCGGATCTCGGGTACGTCGGCGATGAGCTCGTTGGCCGCGTCGATACGGAACTTCGGCTTCGACGTGCGGGCCGGAGCGCCTCTGCGCAACCACGCCAGCTCTTTGCGCGCGAGGTTCTGCCGACGCTGCTCGATGGCCGCCGCCTGCCGATCGCGCTCCACTCGCTGCAGGATGTATGCCGCGTATCCGCCCTCGAAGGGCTCGACGATCCGGTCGTGCACCTCCCACGTGGTGTTGCAGACCTCGTCGAGGAACCAGCGATCGTGCGTCACGACGAGCAGCCCTCCCGCCGAGGGCGCCCACCGCTTCTTCAGGTGACCCGCCAGCCAGGTGATGGCCTCGACATCGAGGTGGTTGGTGGGCTCGTCGAGGAACAGCACGTCCCAGTCGCCCGAGAGCAGCCGGGCCAGGGCCACACGACGGCGCTGACCGCCCGAGAGGTCGCCGAGACGCGCGTCCCACGGCAGGTCGCCGAGGAGCCCGGCGATGACGTCGCGCGTCCGCGCGTCGCCCGCCCACTCGTGCTCGACCCGGTCGCCGACGACGGCGTGTCCGATGGTCTCGTCGTCGTCGAGGGTGTCCTGCTGGTCGAGCACGCCCACGGTCACCCCGCCACGCACCGTGACGCGTCCGCCGTCCGGCTCGCGGACGCCGGCGAGCATGCCGAGCAGGCTCGACTTGCCGTCGCCGTTGCGTCCGACGATGCCGATGCGGTCGCCCTCGTTCACGCCGAGCGAGACGGAGTCGAAGACGACCTTGGTCGGGTATTCCAGGTGCAGGGCTTCGCCCCCGAGCAGGTGTGCCATATCCGTCCCAGGCTACGCGGTCGCTCGCGGCGACGAGCACCGACGGGCACACGCACCCGCGAACTGACACCCGGCCGAGGCCTCGGGCCGTGCCTTGCCGCCGCGATGCCGGCCACCTGCCCGCCTCGCGCCAGCGAGCCCCGACACGACGACGGCGGGGCCGCCCGGACGTCCGGACGGCCCCGCGAGGGAGGAGGCGGGCTCAGAAGCCGTTGGCCGAGAGCCACGCCTTCGCGATGTCGGCGGGCGACTTCTGGTCGACCGTCGACTGCACGTTCAGCTGGACCAGTCCCTCGGGGGTGAGGGCGGCACTGACCTTGTTGATGACGTCCGAGACCTCGTCGGCGACCTGGGAGCTGCTGACGACCGGCACGACGTTCGACGCCAGGAACAGGCCCTTCGGATCGGCGAGGGTCACGAGGTTGTCGGTCTGGATCCGCGGGTCGGCGGTGTACACGTTGGCGACGTTGATCGTGCCCGCGACGAGGTCGTCGACGGTGGTCTCGCCCGTGGCCGAGAAGTTCACCTTGACGCCGTAGGTCTGCTCGAGGCCCGAAGGACCGTACGGCCGCTGTGCGAGCTCGGCGTTGCCGCCGAGGGTCAGGGGCGTGGTCACCTTGGCGAGGTCGGCGATGCTCGTGAGCCCGTTCGCGTCCGCGAACGCCTTGGTGACGGTGTAAGAGTCCTGGTCGGTCGCCGACGATTGGTCGAGCACCTTCAGGCCGTCGGGCAGGGCCGCGGGCAGAGCCGCGTAGACCTGGTCGGCCGTCCGCGCCGTGGTGTTCTTGTCGAAGTACTGCAGCAGGTTGCCCGAGTACTCGGGGAAGAGCGACACGGCGCCGCTCTCGAGCAGCGGGATGTAGGCGTCGCGCTGGCCGATGTTGAACTGACGCGTCACCTTCTTGCCGGCGCCCTCGAGCGCCTGAGCATAGATCTCGGCGATGATCTCGTTCGAGTAGTACGCCTGCGAGCCGACGACGACCGTGTCGGACGAGGCCGAGCTGCCGGCATCCTGGTTGCCGTTCAGGGGGTCGCTCGATCCGCCGCAGCCGGCGAGAGCGAGCGAGGCGACCGCCAGGCCGGCCAGAAGGCCCAGCCCCTTGCGGGTTCGTGCTGTGAACATGATTCCTCTTTCTTGGTGGAAGGTCGGGTGGGTCACGAGGGCGTGGGCACGCCGGCGGCCTCGACGCGGCCCCGACGGCGCCGCGACGCCCGCGACGAGAGGGGGGATGCCACGGCCGCGGCGCGAACGCCCCGGGCGACGACCGCATGCTGGACGACGGCGAACAGCCCGTCGAGCACGAGGGCCAGGACGGCGACGAGCAGCGCACCGGCGATGATGACGTTCACCTGGCGCAGCTGGAGGCCCGAGATGATGTACTGCCCGAGACCGCCGAGCCCGATGTAGGCCGAGATGGTGACGGTCGCGACGACCTGCAGGGTCGCAGCTCGCAGACCGCCGACGAGCAAAGGGAGCCCGAGCGGCACCTCGATGCGCCAGAGGATCTGCCGCTCGGTCATCCCCATCGACCGCCCCGCGTCGATCACGCGCCGATCGATCGCCTCGAACCCCGTATAGGCGCCCGCGAGGATCGACGGGATGGCGAGCACGACGAACGTGATGACGGCGGCCTCGGGCTTGTGGAGCACGCCGAGCACGAGCGTCAGCAGGATGAGGAGGCCGAACGACGGCACCGCGCGTGCGGCGCCCGACACCGCGACGGCGACCTCTCGCCCCCGTCCGGTGTGCCCGATGTACCACCCGATCGGCACCGCGACGACGGCGGCGATCAGCACGCCGGCGGCGGTGTACAGCAGCTGCTGCACGGTCGCGAGCCAGATCGGGTCCATCAGGCCGGTGTCGCCGGCGAGGATCCACGCGATCGCGTCGGCGAAGTAGCTCATGCGCCCGCTCCCACCACGACCGCGCGCGACCGGCGCGCCGACGGGGCGCGGGTGGCACGCGTCCAGGGCATGAGCAGGCGTCCGAGAAGCACGAGGAGGAGGTCGATCACGAGCGCGAGCACCACGACCGCGACGACACCGGCGAGCACCTCGGGGATGATCCGCCGCTGCAGTCCGTTGGTGAAGAGATATCCGAGGTTGGTGATGCCGACGAGGATGCCGACCGTGGCCAGCGAGATGGTGCTGGCCGCCGTCACGCGCAGACCCGCGAGCACGACCGGACCGGCCAGTGGCAGCTCGACGGCCCAGAACCGTCGGAATGCCCCGTAGCCCATGGCGGTCGAGGCCTGCCGGATCCCCGGGTCGACCGAGTCGAGGCCGTCCGAGACGGACCGCACCAGGATGGCGATCGCGTAGATCGTCAGCGCGACGATGAGGTTGGTCTCGTCGAGGAACGTGTACCAGCCGGTCGCACTGGGCACCAGGATCAGCAGCGCGATCGACGGGATCGTGTAGAGCAGCCCGGTGATCGTGACGACACCGGAGCGCACGAGGCGGTAGCGCCAGGCGACCCACCCGAGCGGGACGCTGATCACGAAGCCGATCGCGAGCGGGATGAGGCTGTGCCGGAGGTGATCGAGCGTGAGCCCTCCGATCAGCGGCAGGTTGTCCCACACCCAGGTCACGGGCGCGTCTCCTCCACGAGGGCGCCCTGCGTCCGACCCTCGGCGTCGACGACCACCGTGCCCGCCGCGGTTTGCTTCAGGTGCAGCGCACGCTTGCCTTTGACGGCACCGATGAAGCTCGCGACGAAGTCGCTCGCGGGGTTCTCGATGATCTGGCTGGGTGTGCCGACCTGGGCGATCTTCGCGCCCTTCTCGAGGATGACCACCTGGTCTCCGAGCAGGAACGCCTCATCGATGTCGTGGGTGACGAACACGATCGTCTTTCCGATGTCGTCCTGCAACCGGATGAGCTCTTGCTGCAGCTCGTCGCGGACGATGGGGTCGACCGCGCCGAACGGCTCGTCCATGAGCAGGATGTTGGGGTCGGCGGCGAGGCCGCGGGCCACACCCACACGCTGCTGCTGACCGCCCGAGAGCTGACTCGGATACCGATCGGCCATCGCGGTGTCGAGCCCCACCGTGCCCATCAGGTCGAGCGCACGCGCGCGGGCCTTCTTGCGGTTCTGCCCCTGCAGCACGGGCACGGTGGCGATGTTCTCGGCCACGGTGAAGTGCGGCAGCAGTCCGGAGTTCTGCATGACGTAGCCGATGCTGCGTCGCAGCTGCACCGGCGCGCGGCCGGCGATGTCTTCGCCGTCGATCGAGATCGTGCCGGCCGAGGGCTCGACCATGCGGTTGATCATGCGCAGCAGCGTGGTCTTGCCACAGCCCGACGAGCCGACGAACACCGTCGTCTTGCGCGACGGGATGACGAGCGAGAACTCGTCGACGGCGCGTGTGCCGTCGGCGAAGGCCTTCGAGACGGTCGAGAATTCGATCATGCGGGTGCCCGGGCTCAGTCCGAGACCGTGATCCTCCGATCGAACGCCACATAGCCCGCGAAGTCCGTTCCGACCCGCTCGACCGCACCCGCGCGCAGGTCGGGGTACGACCATGCGCCGTCGGCGAGCTCGACACCGTCGAGCGCGACGTTCCAGTACTGAGCAGCACCCTTCCAGGGGCAGGTGTACGGGGTGGGGCTCTCGTGCAGCGCCCCCTCGCGCACCGCGCGCGGGGGGAAGTACCAGTTGCCCTCGATCGACACCAGGTCGTCGCGATCGGCTTCGGCGATCACCACGCCGTCGAGCTCTGCCTTCATGTGTGACCCCCTCCGTGTCGCCCCCGCGGGCACGTCGCCCATCGGTGGGGCGTCCACCTCTCGGAAGGCTACCGAGGTCGATATCGTGCGACCGGAACGTTGCCCCGTGTGACGACCTCGGCTAGGGTGCCCCGACGTCAGGAGATGCGTGCGCCGGCGACCGGGCCGTGCACGTGCAGGGCGGTCAGCCCCGACGCGCTCAAGGTGACCTGCAGGTCGATGGCGGATGCCTCGTCGGCGGCGAGGAAGGCGAGGGTCGGCCCCGATCCCGAGACCAGGCCGGCGAGAGCGCCCGACCTCTCGCCATGCTCGAGCACGCGGGCCAGGTCGGGACGCAGGTGCAGCGCGGGCGCCTGCAGGTCGTTGCGGAGCGTGGCCGCGAGCATGCCGGCGTCGCCCTGCCGCAGCGCGTGCAAGACGTCGGGGTCGACCGCCGGCACACGGGGCGCCGGGCCGATGTCGACGGCGTGACGCTGGCGGTGCGCGTCGAGCTCGCCGTACACGACCGGCGTCGACATGCCGAGCTCGTTGGGGACGAGCACCCAGTCGAACCGCCCGCGGGCCAACGCCGGGCTCAGCTCGTCGCCGCGCCCGGTGCCGACAGCGGTCCCCCCGAGCAGGGCGAACGGGACGTCGGCGCCGAGGGTGGCTGCCAGACGCGCGAGCTCGGCGGTCGGCATCCCGATGCCCCAGAGGGCGTCGCACGCGACGAGCGCCGCGGCGGCGTCGGCCGATCCCCCGCCCATCCCGCCGGCGACGGGCACCGACTTGCGGACGGAGAGGTGCGCCCCACGATCGACGCCCGCGGTCTCGGCGAGCAGGCGGGCGGCACGCACGGCGAGGTTGCGCTCGTCGACGGGCACGCCGTCGACGTCGACGTGACGTCGGCCCGACACCTCGATCGTGATGTCGTCCGCCGGGGTCGCGACGATCTCTTCGTAGAGCGACACGGCCTGGTACGCCGTCGCGACGTCGTGGTAGCCGTCGTCCTTCACGTCGCCCACCTCGAGGAAGACGTTGATCTTGCCGGGGGCGCGGACGCGCACACCGGCCGGCGATACGGCGCTCATGAGGTCGACGAAGCCTTCCACAGATCGTCGCCGGCGACCTCGGAGAGAGCGTCGATGCGCTCCAGCTCCTCGGCGTCGAAGGCCGGGCCGTCGAGGGCGGCGAGGTTCTCGTCGAGCTGCTCGACCCGCGACGCCCCGATCAGGGCGGATGCCACGACCTCGTCGCGCAGCACCCACTGGATCGCCATCTGCGCGAGCGTCTGCCCGCGTTCGCGCGCGATGACGTCGAGTCCACGGAGCGCCGCGCGGGCGGCATCCGTGAGCGTCGCGTCGGGCAGCGACGAGCGCTGCTGCGACCGGGTGGCACCGCCGTCGCCGAGGTATTTGTCGGTGAGCAGACCCTGCGCGAGCGGGGTGAACGCGATGGCGCCCAGGCCCTCGTGGCGCAGGGCATCGGTGAGGCCGTCTTCGACCCACCGGTCGAGGATCGAGTACGAGGGCTGGTGGATGACCAGCGGCGTGCCGAGCGAGCGGGCGACGGCCGCGGCCTCGACCGTGCGCTCTGCGCTGTACGACGAGATGCCGACGTACCGCGCCTTGCCCTGACGAACGAGGGTGTCGAGGGCTCCGACGGTCTCTTCGATCGGCGTGACCGGGTCGGATCGGTGGGAGTAGAAGATGTCGACGTGGTCGAGGCCCATGCGGGTGAGCGACTGCTCGGCACTGGCGAGCAGATACTTGCGCGAGCCCCAGTTGCCGTAGGGGCCCGGCCACATGTCATAGCCGGCCTTCGACGACACGACGAGCTCGTCGCGGTAGCGGGCGAAGTCCTCGCGCATCATGCGACCGAAGTTGGTCTCGGCCGATCCGTAGGGCGGGCCGTAGTTGTTGGCGAGGTCGAAGTGCGTGATGCCGCGATCGAACGCGTGACGCAACACCTGGCGCTGCCGGTCGAACGCCACGTTGTCGCCGAAGTTCCACCACAGGCCGAGCGAGATCGGCGGCAGGAAGAGCCCCGACCCGCCGACCCGGCGGTATGCGACACTGGAATATCGGGTGTCCCGCGCGCTGTATGGCCGGTGCAGGTCGGGAACGTCCGGGCCGAATCGTGCGGGATCAGTCACTCTTCGACAGTACCGCGCCGACCCTCGCGCTTCGATCCGCGCATCGAAACGCATCCGTAACGCCGTACGCCTACGGTGTGAGGATTGCCCGTCCACCGACTCCCCGAGGAGGCATCATGCGACCGATCGTCCCCCTGTCGACCGAGACCGATCCCTGGCGCGCACTCCTCTCGCGCGACGACATCCGGATGGTCGACGGCATCCTGCACGTCGTCGACGACGTCTCGACGCCCTCGGACGCCGAGCGCGACGATCTGCTCGCCGTGGCCTCGGCCATCGAGTCGGCCGGCGTGCGGGTGCTGCTCGTGCGCGACGCCAACCGCCGGCCGAAGATCGTCGTCGACACCGCCGACGCCGGGGACGTGCTGAACGCCCTGCGCGATCCGGGGCTCGGCCCCGTCTACCTCAAGGCGCGCGGCGAAGACCCGGTGCCCGCCCACAGCGCGACGGCTCCGACCGGAGCCGTCGCCGCCTATGCGGTCTACCGGCCGCGCACCTCGACCGAAGGCTCCTACCGGTATGGCGCGCCCCTCGCGCCCCGCCTCGAGCTGTGGCGGTTCGGCACGACGACCGTCGAGGCCCCGCGCCCGAGTGCCCTGACCCGACGCCGTTTCGCGGCCGCCGATCTCGACCTCGTCGAGGTCGAGCGCTACGGGCGCACGTGGACGACGGTCTCGGGCATGTTCGACCCGCACCCCCACGAGTTCACGGAAGACGTCGACATGGTCTTCTCGTGGGTCGACGGCTCGTCGAGCGAGTTCCAGCGGCAGCGCGCCGCCCGGATGCAGGGGTACGTCGTCGGCGACGGAGACGACAACGCCGCGCGCTACCGCCAGGTCGACGAGCTGCGCTACGCCCTGCGGAGCGTGCACATGTACGCACCCTGGGTGCGCCGCATCTTCATCGCCACCGACTCGCCCACCCCCGAGTGGCTGTCCGATCACCCCCAGGTGACGATCGTGCGCAGCGAGGAGTTCTTCGCCGACCCGTCCGTGCTCCCCACGCACAACTCGCACGCCGTCGAGGCGCAGCTGCATCGCATCCCGGGGCTGGCCGAGCACTTCCTCTACAGCAACGACGACATGTTCTTCGGCCGGCCGGTCACCCCCGAGCTGTTCTTCAGCGGCGGAGGCGTCAGCCGCTTCGTCGAGAGCGGGGTGCGGATCGGCAGCGGACCGGCGCACACCGAGCGGTCGGGTCACGACAACGCGCTCCGGGTCAACCGTGCCCTGTTGAAGGAGCGATTCGGTCGCGTGATCACCCTCGATCTCGAGCACTGCGCCACACCGCTGCGCCGCTCGATCGCCTATGAGCTGGAGCGCGAGTTCGCCGACGACTACGCCCGCACGGCGGCGAGCCGCTTCCGGTCGTCGTCCGACATCTCGGTGACCAACAGCCTGTACCACCACTACGCGCTCGCGACCGGACGGGCCGTCATCACCACCGAGCCGCGCACGCGGTACGTGCAGACGACGCAGCTCGACGCGCTGCGCCGTATGGAGCGCCTGCTCACGGCACGCGACACCGACATGTTCTGCCTGAACGACGGCAGCGTCCCCGAGATCCCCGAAGAGGTGCGCGTGCCCGCGCTGCGCGCGTGTCTCGAGCGCTACTTCCCCATCGCGGCGCCGTGGGAGAAGACGGCGGTCAGCGCAGGATCGGCAGGGGCGTCGTCGGCGGCGACACCCGGCCGCTGAGCTCCCGCGAGGCCGGGACGACGATCCCGGCGTCGCGCAGGCGTTCCTGCGACTCCGCCGCGTCGACGTACTGCAGCACCTCGGCGCCGGCCAGCGGCACGACCGAGTGGACGACCGTCTCGTCGTAGACGTGCACGAGGTTGAACCCCTGCGCGCCGTCCTGCGGCCGCGTGCCGCCGACGGGCACCATCAGGTCTTGCGTGTAGCAGGTCGCCGAGGCGACCGACACGGGAATGCCGGCGAACGTCGCGAACGTCGAGTAGTGCAGGTGCCCGGCGAGGATCGCCCGCACGTCGGTGCCGCGCAGCACGTCGGCGAGGCTGCGCTGGTCGCGCAGCTCGACGGATGCCGCAAGGTCGAGCACGCTCGGGACGGGCGGGTGGTGCATCGCCAGGATCGTGCCGTGCGGGGCGGGGGTCGACAGCACGCCGGCGAGCCACTCGCGCTGCGCCGGGGTCACCTCGCCGTGGTGGTAGCCCGGGACGGTGGTGTCGAGCGTGACGATGCGCAGTCCGTCGATCTCGTCGACCCGGTCGACCGGGGCCGTGGGGTGGCCGGTCTCGTCGGGGAGCAGGTGGGCGCGGAACGAGGCGCGGTCGTCGTGATTGCCCATGACCCAGACGACGCGCGTGGCAAGACGCGCGGCGAGAGGCTCGACCAGGGCCTGGATGCGCTCGTAGGCGTCGTCCTCGCCGAAGTCGGCGAGATCGCCGGTGACCACGATGGCGTCGGGCCGCACGCCGGATGCCTCGATCGCGGCGACCGCTCGGGCCAGGTACGCCTCGGAATCCACACGGTCGTAGAGCGGCGCGCCCCCGGCACGCAGATGGGTGTCGCTCAAGTGCAGCAGGACGCGCTCAGGGCGCGGGTACTCGGCGTACCGCATCTCTTTCCCTTCGGGTCGCCGGGTGCGACCGCGTGACCGGCATGATGCTCCCGGTTGGGCAGAAATGTTACCGGCATGTTTCGGGAACAGGGGATGAACACGTCGAGAATTCACCCCGAGGCCTCACCCCGCCGGGTGGGGTCAGAGCGCAGCGATGCGGGCGTAGTCGTCGACGGTGAGCTGTTCGCCGCGAAGGGTGGGGTCGACCCCGGCACGCTCCAGCGCGGCGCTCGCCTCGGCCGCCGTCCCCCCGAGCACGTCGGAGAGGGCCTGCCGGAGCATCTTGCGACGCTGCTGGAACGCGGCGTCGACGATGGCGAACGTGCGACGCCGGTGCTCCTCGGAGCCGCGGGGCGCGGCATCCCGCTCGAAGGCGACCAGGACGCTGTCGACATTGGGGACGGGCCAGAACACCTGGCGCGACACCGTTCCCGCCAGGCGCCAGGCGCCGTACCACGCGGCCTTGACGCTGGGGGCTCCGTACACCTTCGAGCCGGGCGGAGCGGCCAGGCGTTCGCCGACCTCAGCCTGCACCATCACGACGCCGCTGCCCAGATACGGGAAGGTCTCGAGGAAGTGCAGCAGCACCGGCACCGAGACGTTGTACGGAAGGTTCGCCACCAAGACCTGGGGCTCGCCGGGCAGAGCGTCGACACGCAGGGCGTCGGCGTCGATGACCGTGAGGCGCCCCTCGTCGACGCCGTGCTCGGCGGCGGTGCGCGGCAGACGCGTCGCGAGACGATGATCGATCTCGACCGCGACGACATCGGCACCGGTCTCGAGGATCGCCAGCGTCAGCGACCCCAGGCCCGGGCCGATCTCGACGACGCGGTCGGATGCCGAGACCCCCGCGACCTGCACGATCTTGCGGACGGTGTTGGCGTCGACGACGAAGTTCTGCCCCAGCTTCTTCGTCGGCGTCACGTCGAGCTCGGCGGCGAGGCGTCTGATCTCGGTGGCGCCGAGCAGCGAAACGGGCATTGTTCCACTGTAGCCAGCGCCGCCGCCAGTCGCCGCCCACGGCCGGGAGCGGAGGTAGCGTTGCTCTGTGAGTCATACGCAGTCGATCCCCGTCAACGCCTTCACCCTGCGCGGCCCCTATGGACGCCGAGCGGTGGGGCTCTCGCTCGCCGCCGCCGTGGGCGGCTTCCTCTTCGGGTTCGACTCGTCGGTGATCAACGGTGCCGTCGACGCCGTCGAGGGCAACTTCGAGCTGTCGCAGGTGCTCACCGGTTTCGTCGTCGCGGTGGCGCTGCTCGGCTGCGCCGTCGGGGCCATGATCGCCGGCGCCCTGTCAGACCGCTGGGGCCGCCTCAAGGTCATGCTGCTCGGCGCGATCATGTTCTTCGTGTCGTCGATCGGCGCCGCGCTCACGTTCAGCGTGCCCGACCTGATCCTGTGGCGCGTCGTGAGCGGTCTGGGCATCGGCATCGCCTCGGTCGTGGCCCCGGCATACATCGCCGAAGTGGCCCCCCGCCAGATCCGCGGCTCGCTCGCCTCGCTGCAGCAGCTCGCCATCACCCTCGGCATCTTCGGCGCCCTGCTCTCGGACGCGCTGCTCGCCACGTCGGCCGGGGGCGCCGCCAACCACCTGTGGCTCGGGATGGAGGCATGGCGGTGGATGTTCCTCGTCGGCGTCGTGCCGGCGGCGGTGTACGGCATCCTGTCGTTCACGGTGCCCGAGTCGCCGCGCTATCTGCTGGCGAAGGGCCGGAGAGACGAGGCGCGCGCCATCTTCTCGCGCCTCGTGCCGCCCGCCGACCTCGACAAGACGATGAACGAGCTGACCCACGCCATCGAAGCCGACCGCAAGAACAAGAACGTGTCGCTGCGGGGGCCCGTGCTGGGGCTGCAGGGCATCGTCTGGACCGGCATCCTGCTGTCGGTGTTCCAGCAGTTCGTCGGCATCAACGTGATCTTCTACTACTCCACGACGCTGTGGCGCGCCGTCGGCTTCGACGAGAGCAACTCGCTGCTCATCTCGGTGATCACCTCGGTGACGAACGTGGTCGTGACGTTCGTGGCGATCTTCCTCGTCGACCGCGTCGGCCGTAAGCCCATCCTGCTCACGGGCTCGGTGCTCATGACGGTGTCTCTCGGCGCCATGGCGTTGTCGTTCGCGTTCGCGCAGGGCAGCGGGCAGGACGTCTCGCTGCCCGCCCCGTGGGGCGGCATCGCGCTCGTCGCCGCGAACGTGTTCGTCATCGGCTTCGGCGCGTCGTGGGGACCCCTGGTGTGGGTGCTGCTCGGCGAGATCTTCCCGAGCCGCATCCGCGGCAAGGCCCTCGGCATCGCCGCCGCCGCGCAGTGGATCGCGAACTTCGCGATCACCGTCTCGTTCCCGGTCATGTCGGGCTGGTCTCTGCCGATCACCTACGGCATGTACGCCCTGTTCGCGGCGCTGTCGTTCGTCTACGTCGCGTTGCGCATCCCCGAGACGAAGGGCATGGAGCTCGAGCAGACCGAGACACTGTTCGTGCGCAAGCCCAAGACCACGGCCTGAGCCGACCACGATCACCTCGAAGGGGCCGGCGTCCGCGGATGCCGGCCCCTTCGGCCGTCGGGGCCGCCTCAGCGGACGGCGAACCGCGGCAACCGCGGCGGGCGACGCGGATCGGTCTCTTGCGCGATCGTGCCGTCGGGTGCGATGTGGGCGAGCATGGCATCCACGATCACCATGATGTTCGGGTCGTCGACCCGGTACAGCTGACGGCGGCCGTCACGGCGCGCGGCGACGACGCCGGCGGCGCGGAGCTTGGCGAGCTGCTGGCTCGTCGACGCGATCGAGGCGCGCGTGCGCTCGGCGAGGGTCGAGACGTCGGTCTCGCCCTCGGCGAGCAGACAGACCAGGTGCAGACGCCCCGGGACCGACAGCAGGTCGAAGGTCTCGGATGCCGCGGCCAGCTGCACCGCGGTCGGTTCGCGACGCGCCGCTCGGTGTCGCTGATCCACGTTCATCCCTCATTCATTTGCGCAAGCGATTGAATGAGAACTATGGTAGCCGAGGCCCGATACCCGCGGGCCGTGGATCCGGCACCGAGGAGGTGAGGCGTATGAGTAGTCCCTGCCATACATGCCCCTTCTCCCTCCCCCTCCGCAGCGATCACTGACACGCCCGATCGGTGATCGCGCGCTGCCGTCTCGGAGTGCCGAAACATGTCGATCCTTCGCCCCTTCGCCGGTACAGCCGGCACCGTCGTGGCCCGTTCCCGGACCCGGCTGGCCGCCGATGCCGTCGTGCTCGTCGCCTTCGCCGCCGTCCTCTGGCTGCTCGTCCACCTGTCGACGGGGATCACCGCCCCGTTCGACCCCAACACCGACATCGATGCGGTGTCGACCGACCCGCAGAACCTGCCCTACTACGCGGCCCGGTCGCTGCTGCGGATGTTCGCCGCGCTCGCCCTGTCGCTGCTGTTCACCTTCGTCTACGCCACCGCTGCCGCGCGGTCGCGCCGGGCCGAGAAGGTGCTCATCCCCATCCTCGACATCCTGCAGTCGGTGCCGGTCCTGGCCTTCCTGTCGGTGACGCTCTCGGTATGGCTCGTGCTGTTCCCCGACTCCGAGCTCGGCGTCGAATGCGCCGCCGTGTTCGCGATCTTCACCAGCCAGGCGTGGAACATGACGTTCGCGTTCTACACCTCGCTCACGACCCAGCCCCGTGACCTCGACGAGGCCGCACGCCTCATGCGCCTCACACGGTGGCAGCGGTTCTGGAAGCTCGACGTGCCGAGCGGCATGATCCCGCTCACGTGGAACGGGATGATGAGCTTCGGCGGCGGATGGTTCTTCCTCGTCGCGAGCGAGGTCATCTCGGTCAACAACCACACCTACGCGCTGCCGGGCATCGGATCGTACGTCGCCAGCGCCACCGCCGAGCAGGACATCCCGGCGATCCTCCTGGCCATCGGCGTGATGCTCGTCATGGTGATCGGCGTCAACACGTTCTTCTGGCGCCCCCTCACCGCGTGGGCCGAGCGGTTCCGCACCGGCGACACGGCGTCGGCCGTCGTCCAGCGCAGCATCGTGCTCGACGTCATCCGCCACTCGGGTCTGCCCACCCTGCTGGGGCGTCTGCTGGCCCCCGTGGGCCGTGGGCTCGACCGCGTCATGGCGGTCTTCGGGGTCGCCGACGTGCCGCTCGTCGTGCATCGCGGACGCCGCCGCGCGGGCGACGTGGTGTTCGCGGTGATCGTCGCCGCGCTGGTGGTGTGGGGTCTCGTGCGCATGCTCGCCTACATCGGCGACACCGTCGGCCTGTTCGAGTTCGTGCAGGCGGCGGGACTGGGGCTCGTGACCTTCTCGCGGGTGATCGTGATCGTCGTGCTCGGCACGATCGTGTGGGTGCCGATCGGCGTCTGGATCGGGATGAACCCGAAGGTGACCCGGTTCGCGCAGCCCGTGGTGCAGGTGCTCGCGAGCTTCCCCGCGAACTTCCTCTTCCCGTTCGTGACGCTCGCCCTGATCCACACGGGCATCTCGCTCGACATCGGCGGCATCGTGCTCATGGCGCTCGGCGCGCAGTGGTACATCCTGTTCAACGTCATCGCCGGGGCGTCGGCCATCCCGAACGACCTGCGCGAGGTCGCGACGAGCCTGCGGCTCACCCGCGTGAAGAAGTGGACGACCCTGATCCTGCCGGCGGTGTTCTCGTCGTGGGTCACGGGCGGCATCACCGCAGCCGGAGGGGCATGGAACGCGTCGATCGTGTCAGAGGTGGTCACCTACGGCGGCACCACGCTGACCGCGACCGGTCTCGGCGCGTACGTCGCCACGGCCACCGCGGCCGGCGACACCCCCCGCGTCTACGTCGGCGTGGTCGTCATGAGCATCTTCGTGGTCGGCTTGAACCGCCTCTTCTGGCGCCGCATGTACGGGCTCGCCGAACGCCGGTTCTCGCTCACCTGATCTCTTCTTCTTCGTCTTCTTCATCCGTATCGGAGGTGCCCCATGGCACAGAACACCTTCCTTCCCGGCGCGCCCGTCGTCGAGGTCGACCGCGTCACCAAGAGCTTCCCCTCGGCCGAGGGCGGCACCGTCAACGTGCTCGCCGAGGTCTCGCTGACGCTGCGCGACGGCGAGATCGTCGCCCTGCTCGGCAAGTCGGGCTCGGGCAAGTCCACGCTGCTGCGCACGATCGCGGGGCTCGTCGCGCCCACCTCGGGCGAGGTGCGGTACCGCGGCACGCGCCTGCGCGGGGCGAACCCGGGCGTCGGCATGGTCTTCCAGTCGTTCGCCCTGATGCCGTGGCTCACGGTGCAGGACAACGTCGAGCTGGGCCTGGCCGCGCGGGGCGTGCCCGTCGCCGAGCGGCGTGCCCGCGCGCTCGAGGCGATCGACGTCATCGGCCTCGACGGGTTCGAGTCGGCGTACCCGCGCGAGCTGTCGGGCGGTATGCGGCAGCGCGTCGGCTTCGCCCGGGCCCTGGTGCAGCGGCCCGACGCGCTGCTGATGGACGAGCCCTTCTCGGCGCTCGACGTGCTCACGGCCGAGAACCTGCGCAACGAGGTGATGAGCCTCTGGGCGCAGCCCGACTTCCCGACCCGGAGCGTCTGCATCGTCACGCACAACATCGAGGAGGCCGTGCTGATGGCCGACCGCGTGCTCGTGCTGGGGTCGAACCCGGGGCACATCCGGGGCGAGGTGGCGGTGCCCCTCCCCCGTCCGCGTGACCGCCGCAGCCCGACGTTCGCCGCGACGGTCGACGAGCTGTATGCGCTGCTCACCGGCGACGCCGCCGCGGCGGGCGCCTCGCGCGGCCCGGCCGCACCGGCGCCGACGCCGTTGACGTTCCCGCTGCCCGACGTCAGCGTGGGCGGTCTGGCGGGTCTGGTCGAGATCGTGCACGCCCACAACGGCCAGACCGATCTGCCCGACCTGGCCGACGAGCTGTCGTTCGAGGTCGACGACCTGCTGCCGCTCGTGGATGCGGCGCGGCTGCTCGACATGGTCGAGGTCGACGGGGCGCAGCTGTTCCTCACCGCGCGCGGGGAGCAGTGGGTGACGGCCGACATCCAGGCGTCGAAGACGCTGTTCGCCGAGCTGGCCGTGGCGCACGCACCGCTCGTGCGCACGATCGTCAAGGCTCTCGAGAACAGCGACGACGGCGCGCTGCGCGACGACTTCTTCCTCGACCTGCTGCGCCGCGGCTATTCGAGCGACGACGCGCAGCGTCAACTCGACCTGGCGATCCAGTGGGGCCGCTACGGCGAGCTGTTCGACTACGACGCCGACTCGGGCGAGCTGGTGCTCGGCGAGGTCGCCGCGGCGGCGCTTCAGGCGGCGTCGAACGAGCCGTAGACCTCGAGCGTGTTCGCGGCGATCCGGGCGCCGAGCTCGTCGACGTCGACGGCGAGCTCGGCGGCCAGGAACCGCAGGGTGACCGGGATCAGGTACGGCGCGTTCGGCCGCCCGCGGTAGGGCGTCGGCGTCAGGAACGGGGCATCGGTCTCGACGAGGATCCGCTCGCGCGGGGTGACGGCGAGGGCATCGCGCAGGTTCTGGGCGTTCTTGAACGTCACGTTGCCGGCGAACGACAGGTAGTAGCCGCGGTCGGCTGCGATGCGTGCCATCTCGGCGTCGCCCGAGAAGCAGTGGAACACCGTGCGCTCGGGCGCGCCCACGCGCGCGAGCGTCTCGAGCACCGCGTCGTGCGCGTCGCGATCGTGGATCTGCATCGCGATACCGTGCTTCTTCGCCAGCGCGATGTGCGCCTCGAACGAGCGGACCTGGGCCGGGATGCCATCGGCGTCGGTGCGGAAGAAGTCGAGACCCGTCTCTCCGATCGCACGCACGCGCGGTCGGGCGGCGAGCTCGTCGATCACCGCGATCGCGGCATCCAGCTCACCGGCCCTCTCGTAGACGGGCGCCTCGTTCGGGTGGATGGCGACCGCGGCGAGCACGCGCGGGTGCGTCTCGGCGGCCCAGGCCGACCAGCGCGACGAGTCGACGTCTCCGCCGGCCTGGACGACCCCGTGCACGCCCACGGCGAGCGCCCGGTCGAGCTGCTCGTCGAGCGAGAGCCCGGTCTCGCCGTCTTCGATCTCGAGGTGCGTGTGGTTGTCGTAGACCGGCACCGTCAGCGGCGCAGGGGCGGGCGGGTAGCTCACATCGCGACGCCCGTCGGCCGAGCGTTCGCGCACGTATTGGCTCGGATCGTTGGCGTCGATCGTGCCGCGCGGGCGTTCGACGGGCGTGCCCCCGGGCGCGGACTCGGCCGTCATCGACTCACGCGTCCTGCTCGACGCGAGGGAACAGGGGCGAGAGACCGTTGACCGATGTTCCGGGGCGCAGCACGCCCCACTCCCCGGCCTCGCGGATCGGCTGGTCGTGCAGGCGGCCGATGCTCTCGGCCGCGCCGAGCGCGATCCACAGCTTCTCGGTCGCGATCGGCATGACCGGCGACAGCAGCACGGCGAGGGCGCGCAGGCCCTCGGCCGCGGTGAACAGCACCGTGCCCAGGCGCTCCCTCTGCGCGTCGTCCTTCGCCAGCGCCCACGGCTCGTTGTCGGTGATGTAGCCGTTCAGCGCGTCGACGATCGTCCAGACGGCGGCGATCGCCTCGTCGATGCGGAACCGCTCGATCGCGGCATCCGCCTTCGTCGCCGCCTCGGCGACCGTGCGCTGGATGGCGAGGTCGCCCTCGGTGTAGGCACCAGCGGGCGGCACGACCCCTTCGAAGTAGCGCTGGATCATGGCGACGGTGCGGGATGCCAGGTTGCCGAAGCCGTTGGCGAGCTCGGCCTGGTAGCGGGCCGAGAGGTCTTCCCACGAGAACGAGCCGTCCTGCCCGAAGGCGATGGCCGAGAGGAAGTAGAACCGGTACGCGTCGGAGCCGAAGACGTCGGTGATCTCGGTCGGCGCGATGCCGGTGAGCTTCGACTTCGACATCTTCTCGCCGCCGACGAGCAGCCAGCCGTGCGCGAAGACGCCCCGGGGCACCTCGAGCCCCGCGGCCATGAGCATCGCGGGCCAGATCACAGCGTGGAAGCGCAGGATGTCTTTGCCGACGACGTGGTAGGCGGGCCAGCGCCGGGCGAACTCGTCGGGGTCGGTGGCGTAGCCGATCGCGGTGGCGTAGTTGAGCAGCGCGTCGACCCACACGTAGATGACGTGCGACTCGTCCCACGGCACCTGGATGCCCCAGTCGAACGTCGAGCGCGAGATCGACAGGTCTTTCAGACCGTTCTTCACGAACGACACGACCTCGTTGCGTGCCGAATCGGGCCGCACGAAGTCGGGCACGGTCTTGTACAGCTCGAGAAGCCGGTCTTGGAACTCGCTGAGCTTGAAGAAGTAGTTCTTCTCTTGCAGCAGCTCGAGGGGCTTGGAGTGGATCGCGCAGACCTTCAGCCCCTCGAACGGGCCCGTGCCGTCGACGATCTCGGCCTCGGTCTTGAACTCTTCGCAGCCGACGCAGTACAGCGCCTCGAACTCGCCGGCGTAGATGTAGCCGCGGTCGTACAACGCCTGCACGAACTTCGCGACACGCTCCTCGTGCCGCGGCTGGCTCGTGCGGATGAAGTCGTCGTTCGCGACGTCGAGCGTCTTGAGCAGCGGGAACCACGACTCGCCCACGAGCTTGTCGACCCATTCCTGCGGCGTCGCACCGTTGGCCGCCGCGGCGCGCATCATCTTCTGACCGTGCTCGTCGGTGCCCGTCAGCATCCAGGTGTCGTCGCCCGCCTGGCGGTGCCAGCGCGCGAGCGTGTCGACCGCCACGGTCGTGTAGCCGTGGCCGATGTGAGGCACGTCGCTCGGGTAGTAGATCGGCGTCGTGATGTAGAAGGAACGGCCGGAAGTCACTTGAGGATTCTACGGGGGCGCACCGACACGCCCGCGCGTGTGACGGCTCAGCCCTTGACCGCGAGGGCCGCCTGATACAGCTCCCGCGACGAATGCCCGGTCAGGGATGCCACCTCGCCCGCCGCCTCTTTGAGCCGCGTGCCGGTGCGCACGAGCTCGAGCACCTGGGTCACGGCATCCGGGAACGCCACCTCGCGGGCTGTCGCGCCCTCGACGACGAGGGCGATCTCGCCCCGCACGCCCTCGGCCGCCCACGCGGCGAGCTCGGCGAGCGAACCGCGGCGCACCTCCTCGTGCAGCTTGGTCAGCTCGCGGCAGACGGCGGCACGGCGATCGGCGCCGAAGGCGGCGGCGAGGTCGCCGAGCGTGGCGGCCAGACGCGAGGGCGACTCGAAGAACACCAGCGTGCGAGGCTCGGCCGCGAGGTCGGCGAAGACGCGATGACGTTCGCCGGGCTTGCGCGGGGGGAACCCCTCGAACGCGAACCGGTCGGTCGGCAGGCCCGAGACGGCGAGGGCCGTGACGACGGCGCTCGGGCCGGGCAGCGCCGTGACGGTCACGCCGGCCTCGGCCGCCGCCGCGACGAGGCCGTACCCCGGGTCGCTCACGGTGGGCATGCCCGCATCGCTCAGCACCAGCAGGTCGCCGTCGCGCGCCAGTGCGACGAGCTCGGCCGCGCGCGCCTTCTCGTTGTGGTCGTGCAGCGCGACGAGACGCGGCCGGTTCTCGATGCCGAGGGCCGCGAGCAGTCTCTGCGTCGTGCGGGTGTCTTCGGCGGCGACCACGGTGGCGTTCGTCAGCGCTTCTCTGAGCCGCTGCGAGACGTCTCCCAGGTTGCCGATGGGGGTCGCCGCGAGGATGATCACCGCCCCACCCTATGCTGGGGGCCGTGAGCACCGTGGTCCCGCCTCTGCTGCCCTTCGCCGGTGAGACGCGGTTCGACCGGTGGCGCGATGCGATGCTCGGCGATCCGCGTCGCGCGCGCCTGTGGCGCTGGCTCGCGCCCACGGTCATCACGCTCGTCGCCGCGGTGCTGCGCCTCGTGAACATCGGCAACCCGCACTCGCTCGTGTTCGACGAGACCTATTACGTCAAGGACTCGTGGAGCCAGTGGCTGCTCGGGTTCCCCTCGACGTGGCCCGAGGGCACCGACACCCGTTTCGCCGCCGGCGAGACCGACATCTTCACCGGCGTCGGCAGCTATGTCGTGCACCCGCCGCTGGGCCGCATGTTCATCGGGCTCGGCATGGCCCTCTTCGGCGCCGACTCGTCGGTCGGCTGGCGTATCGCCGTGGCGTTCTTCGGCACCGCGACGGTGCTGGTGGTCTACCTGCTCGCGCTGACCCTGTCACGGTCGATCGTGCTGGCGTCGGTGGCATCCGGTCTGATGGCGATCGACGGGCTGGGCATCGTGATGAGCCGCGTCGCCTTGCTCGACGGCATCCTGACGTTCTTCATCGTGCTGACCTTCTGGCTCGTCGCGATCGACCACCGACGGATGGACGACACCGTGCCGGGGCGGGCCGGCGACACATGGGGACGCGTGCTCTGGAACCGCCCCTGGCTGCTCGCCGCGGGCGCGGCCGCGGGCGCGGCCACGGCCGTCAAATGGTCGGGCGTCTACGTGCTCGCCGCCGTCGGCGTCTACGTCGTCGTGACCGACGCGCTGCGCCGACGCCGTGCAGGCATCGGGCAGTGGCCCGCCGACGCCCTGCTGCGACAGGGGCCGGCGTCGTTCGTGCTGCTCGTGCCCATCGCCCTCGTGGTGTACCTGGCAAGCTGGTCGAGCTGGCTGTTCACCGACGGCGGCTACGGACGCCACGCGGTGGATGCCAGCCCGGCGACCGGGTTCTGGGCGTGGGTGCCGCTCCCCCTGCAGAACCTCTGGGCGTACCACCAGTCGATGTACGCGTTCCACGTCGGCCTCGTCACCCCGCACAGCTACGCCAGCCCCGCCTGGCAGTGGCCCTTCCTCATCCGCCCCACCTCGATGTACTGGCATCAGGATGCCATCGGCCAGAACGGCTGCAGCATGCCCGGCGGCTGCACCGAGGCGATCTCGAGCATCGACAATCCGCTGCTGTGGTGGGCCGCCATCGCGGCGACCGTGTACCTGCTGGTGCGCTTCGTGATCGTGCGGGACTGGCGCTTCGCCCTCGTGCTCACCGGCGTCGCCGCCACGTACGTGCCGTGGCTGCTGTACCCCGAGCGCACGATCTTCCAGTTCTACACGGTCGCGATGGTGCCGTTCCTCGTGCTCGCGCTCGCCTTCGCCCTGCGCGACATCGCCCGCGGCACGGGCGGGTCACGGTCGAGCGGGCAGATCATCGTCGCCGTGTTCCTCGTCGCCTGCGTGGGATTGTCGGCTTTCTGGTACCCGCAATGGACCGCGCTGCCCGTGCCGTACGAGTTCTGGCGGCTGCACAACTGGATGACGAGCTGGATCTAGCGATCGCGAGCGGACAATCCCGTTCTCCGCTTCGTCCCCTGCCCCTCGCACGCGTGGACTGTATGAAGAATCGTGCTCAGCACGGAACGTCGAGCGCGTGGACCTCGGGCGCCCTCTCGCCGACGCCCCACGGAGCCCACGAACGAACCACCGAAGCAGAAGGTTCTGCTAGGTATTCCTCTTCGCCGCAAACGAGCCGGCAGTACCCCTCATTTCTGATCTTCACCGCCCCGCCGAGGATTACGCCCCTCACGAGAGAATGCACGAGTTTTTGATCAGACTGGGCGGTCGAGAAATCATCCCAGAAAACATCGGAGAGTGCCAAATATTGAACACCGTCCACGCTTGCGATGAATTCTATGGGCATCCCCCTCTCGCGTTTACTCTCGGCAAAGAAGAGGGATCCGTTTGGCAGTGGAGTTTCAGTGACCACACCATAGCTTCTGATGAAATCCACAATTTCAATCATTTCCCCACCATTAGCATAGTCGCGCCATTAGTATAAATATCCACCCTTGAGTAGAGCGCGGTTCAGGATTTCAGCGACAACCCCGTCTCGACGCCGTCGTCTGTTGCGGCGATCTGCCGACTCCCTGGTTCGCCACGAAATCTTTCCCCCCAGGAGACTGCCGAAACTAGTCCATGACACCCGGCAAGCCCTCTCCTGCGCGGAAGTATGAACGAACTGTCCGAATGTTTCGCAACACCGTTTTCCTACGACCGACCGTCGACGGGAAATACCTCGTTCTGCCATTCTTTTCTCCGATCTCCACAACCCGTATGGAGCCTACGATCGGCAGCCATCCGATAGCTCCGCTCGCCATATAAACAACCGGACTCACTGAGTCAATATCCTCACTCCGTATGGAGTAATTCCTGTACCAGCTCCGTATGACGAGCGTCTCCGGCGAGATGAATATACCCATGCGCCACGGCCGGATGATCAAGTAGGTAAAGAAGGGCGCGAACATGAGTGCCACCCATTGGTTGGGATGGCCCCAGGAAGAAATCGTCGTCCCCACAAGAAAAAATCCACCAAAAAGCGCTCCGCAGACCCGAGGACCGGAGGCCGATCCCGGCAGCATCTGAGAATGCAAATCTCTACCCTTCGAGCAGCAAAACGAGAAGGCCCGGAAAGCGCCTGCAATATCAGGCTACGCCGAGCATACACACAAGTTTCTTTCAGGAAATGCCGCCGTGGGCGCAGTCGCTGTCCGCGAGACGAAAGTTCACCCGCACGAAATCTGCCGGCGTGCCGCGATGCGTTCGACGCCGACTCGCACCATGCCGCCGCGCCGCCCTCACCCCAGCGCGGCGGGATCCGTCGTCGGCAGGCGGCAGGCGAAGGCCCGGCAGTCGTAGGCGGTGGCTTCGCCCGTCGGCGCGGCCTTGCCCTCGAACAGCGTGAACCGGCCTCGGCGAAGGCCTGTGCCTGCGCGGGGCTCACCACGGCGACCACGTCGGCGGTCGTGCGACGAGCGGCGTCGGCGAGAGCGGCATCCGTCTCTCCGACGACCACGATCTGGCGCGGGGCGACGGCGAGGCCCACCGCGACCTCGAGGATCGCCCCGTGCGCGAGCGGCGACGCGAGGGCGGCGTCGGCGGCGGCGCACACGAGCGACTCGGCGGCGGCGCGATACCTCTCCCCCGCGCCCAGACGCCACAGCCCCAGGGCGGCAGCGGCGAACGCCGACGGGCCCGACGGCGCCGCGCCGTCGCTCGGCACGCCGGTCGGCTGCATCCCTTGTGCGGTCAGCACCGCATCACCGCCCCCGGGCGGACGGATGCCGTCATCGGCGAGGCAAAGGTCGGCCAGGGCCCGCGCCTTCTCGGCGTAGGCCGCCTCACCGGTCATGACGGCCAGGACGAGCAGCCCTCGGGCGAGGCCGCCGTAGTCTTCGAGCGTCGCAGCGGCCGACGAGCGGATCTCGTCGAGCGAGGCGCGTCGCAGCGAGCCGTCGTCGGCGACGTTGCTCTCGAGCACGGCATCGGCGGCCCAGCGCGCAGCCTCGACGAATCTGGGGTCGGTGCGTGCGCCCGCGGCGGGCGCCGCGATCGCGTGGCCGTTCCAGCCCGTGACGACCTTTGCGTCCAGGGCCGGAGGGACGAGAGCCGCCCGATCCGTGGCCCGGTAGTAGCCGCCTTCGCTACGGCGTCCGTCGACGATCGACTCGGAGTCCTGCGCGGCGGCGATGCCGCCGGACGGCAGCTGCAGAACGTCGACCAGAAAACGCGCGGCATCGATGGCCGCCACCTCGTCGCCGGCGGCGAGGGCGACCTCGACCAGGCCGGCGTTGTCGGTGAGCATGCGCTCGAAGTGCGGCACGCTCCAATCCCGCCGGGTCGCGTAGCGGAAGAAGCCGCCGTCGACGGGGTCGTGCAGCTCCGACGCGACCATCGCCGAGAGCGCGCGGGATGCCACGGCCCCGGCCTCGGGCACGACCTCGGCGAGCGCCGGGTGCTGCAGCAGGCGCAGGACCGGGGTCTGGGGGAACTTGGGGGTCTCGAGCGACGGTCCGGCCGCGAAGCCTCCGTGTTCGCGGTCCTCGCGAGCCACGACGGCACGCACCGCGTCGGCGAGCGCGTCGATCGCGGGCGGCGCGTCGGCCGGGGCGCCGCCCGCCGCGGCGAGCGCGTCGCGCAGCGACGCGCCGGTGGCATCCACTTCGGCGCGTCGTTCGGTCCACGCCTCGCGCACGGCGGCCAGCACCTGCCGGAACGAGGGCAACGGCGCACGAAGGGAGGGGCGGGAAGTACGTGCCGGCGTAGAACACGCGGCCCTCGGGCGTGGCGAACGCGGTCAGCGGCCAACCGAGGTGCGGGGTGAAGGCGGATGCCGCGTCGAGGTACGCCGCGTCGGGGTGTTCCTCACGGTCGACCTTGATGGCCACGAAGCCGTCGTTGACGAGGGCGGCGGTCTCGGCATCCTGGAACGACTCCCGCGCCATGACGTGGCACCAGTGGCAGGTGCTGTATCCGATCGAGACCAGAACGGGGACGTCTCTCTCGGCCGCGAGGGCGAACGCCTCGGGCCCCCAGGGGAACCACGCGACGGGGTTGTCGGCGTGGGCCCGCAGATAGGGGCTCGAGGCGTTCGCCAGGCGGTTCAGGTCAGTTCACTTCGTCGGGGTGCGAGCCGACACGGCCCGAGCCGTCGCCCGGGTCGATCGCGTCGATCGCGGCCATCTCGTCGGCGGTGAGCTCGAAGTCGAACAGGTCGAAGTTCTCTTCGAGGCGCTCGCGACGCACCGACTTGGGGAACACGATGAGGCCGTGCTGGATGTGCCAGCGCAGCACCGCCTGGGCGGGCGACTTGCCGTGGGCCGCGGCGGCGTCCTTCACCGCGGGGATCTCGAACAGGTCGTACTTGCCCTGTCCGAGGGGACCCCACGACTCGATGTGCATGTCGTGCTCGGCGCCCCACGCGCGGATCTCGCGCTGGCTGAGGGCCGGGTGCAGCTCGATCTGGTTGACCACGGGCGTGACGCCGGTCTCGGCGACGATGCGGTCGAGGTGCGGCACGAGGAAGTTCGAGACGCCGATCGAACGGGTCTTGCCGGCCTCGCGGATCTCGATGAGCTTCTGCCACGCGTTGAGGTAGTTGTCGGCCTTCGGGGTCGGCCAGTGCACCAGGTACAGGTCGACCGCGTCGAGGCCAAGCTTCTCGAGGCTCTCGTCGATCGCCGCGTGCGGGTCGTCGCCGTCGTGGCGCGAGTTCCACAGCTTGGTGGTGACGAAGAGCTCGTCACGCGGGATGCCGCTGGCGGCGATCGCGCGTCCGACGCCCTCTTCGTTCTTGTAGATCGCGGCGGTGTCGATGTGGCGGTAGCCGACCTCGAGGGCCTCGGACACGGCACGCTCGGCATCGTCGGCGGGCACGAGGAACACGCCGTAGCCGAGCTGGGGGATGGAGTTTCCGTCGTTGAGCTGAACAGAAGGAACGGTCATGCATCGAGCCTAAGAGAACCGGTTCGCAGCGGCTTCGGGGTTGACGCGCGCGAGCGCAAGCCGCTCCCCTCGCTCGGCGCGCCGAGAGAGTATCGAGACGTGAAGAAGACGACGCGCATGTTCCCCCTGCTCCTGTCGGTCGCCCTCACGCTGACCGGCTGCATCGCGCCCGCACCGGCACCGACGCCCTCGGCGTCGCCGACGGCGGTCCCGATGCCGACGCCCACCCCCACGCCCACCCCCACGCCCACCCCCACGGCCGACCCGCTCGCGGGCATGAGCCTCGACGAGCGCGTCGGGCAGCTCTTCATGGTGGGCACCTCTCTCGGCAGCCCGAACCCCACGACGCTCTCGGCCGTCACCGACTCTCACGTCGGCGGAATCTTCCTGCACGGCCGGTCCGACGCGGGGGTGGATGCCACGGCCCGCCTCGTCTCGGCGTTCACCGCCGCGAACGGCCAGGGCGCGCCGCGACTGTGGGTCTCGACCGATCAGGAGGGCGGAGACGTGCAGGTGCTCACGGGCCCCGGGTTCGACGGCACCCCGTCGGCCCTCGATCAGGGGAGCCTCGACGACGGGGCCCTCCGCGCCGACGCCGCGCGGTGGGGCGCCCAGCTCGCGAAGGCCGGGGTGAACATGAACCTCGCGCCCGTGGCCGACATCGTGACGAGCCCCGACACCGCGCCGGGCAATCCCCCGATCGGCGCGCTCGACCGCGAGTACGGCTACGACGAGGCCACGGTCGCCGCGAAGGCCGGCGCCTTCGCGCAGGGCATGCGTGACGGCGGCGTGCTGCCGACGCTGAAGCATTTCCCCGGCCTCGGGCACGTGGGCGGCAACACCGACACGACGGCGGGCGTCACCGATCAGTTCGTCACCGCCGACGGACCCGACGTCGGCGTGTATCGCACGATCGTGCCGCAGGGACCGACGTTGGTGATGATGTCGACCGCGGTCTACGCGAAGATCGACCCGGGCGCCCCGGCGGCGTTCTCGCCGCAGGTGGTCACGGGCGTGCTGCGCGAGCAGGTCGGCTTCGACGGGGTCATCACCACCGACGACCTGTCGGCCGCGCAGCAGGTGCAGGCGTGGTCGCCCGCCGACCGCGCGACGCTGGCGATCGACGCCGGGGTCGACCTGCTGCTCGTGTCGGCCGACCCGTCGGTGTTCCCCGAGATGTACCGGGCCGTGCTGTCGAAGGCGCAGGCCGATGCCGGCTTCGCCCAGAAGGTCGACACCGCCGCGCGACGCATCGTGCGGGCCAAAAGATCCCTGTGAGACGGCTCCGCAGCCCGTTCCCGACCTCCTTCGCCGCCGCGGGCGATACGCTCGAAGGCTGTGTCTGCCGAACCCGTCATCGTCTACCCGCCCGAGCTGCCCGTCAGCGCGGCGCGGGACGAGATCGCGCGCGCCATCCGCGACCACCAGGTCGTGATCGTCGCCGGCGCGACCGGGTCGGGCAAGACGACGCAGCTGCCGAAGATCTGCCTCGAGCTCGGCCGCACGTCCATCGCGCACACGCAGCCCCGCCGCATCGCCGCGCGCACGATCGCCGAGCGCATCGCCGAAGAGATGCAGGTGCCGCTCGGCTCGACCGTCGGGTACAAGGTGCGCTTCACCGACAAGGTGTCGGCCGACACACGCGTGGCGCTGGTGACCGACGGCATCCTGCTCAATGAGATCCACCGCGACCGGCTCCTGCGCCGCTACGACACGATCATCGTCGACGAGGCGCACGAACGCTCGCTCAACATCGATTTCCTGCTGGGGTACCTGCGCCGCATCCTGCCGAAGCGCCCCGACCTCAAGGTCATCGTCACCTCGGCGACCATCGACCCCGAGAGCTTCGCGCGTCACTTCGCCGCTCCCCCGGCTCAGCCCGGCGGCGAGCCGGTGCCGGCGCCCGTGATCGAGGTGTCCGGTCGCACGTACCCGGTCGAGATCCGGTATCGGCCGGTCGATGGGGCGGACCAGGCTCCGGAGGATTCCGACGACGAGACCGTGGATGCCGGCATCCCGGCGCCGCAACCGAAGAAACCCCGGAGCCCGGCACGGCCCGCCGGCAAACCCGGCCGTAGCGACGACGACGCCGACGAGGTCGGCGCCGTGGTGGCCGCCCTCCGCGAGCTCGACCGGGAGCCCGCGGGCGACGTGCTCGTCTTCTTCCCCGGCGAGGCCGAGATCCGCGACGCGGCGGATGCCATCCGCGGGGCGTATCAGCGCGACGCGGCCCCCACCGAGGTGCTCCCCCTGTACGGCCGCCTCTCCGCCGCCGAGCAGCACCGGGTGTTCGAACGCTCGACGGTCGCGGGTGCGCGCCGCCGCATCATCCTGGCGACCAACGTCGCCGAGACGAGCCTCACCGTCCCCGGCATCCGGTACGTCGTCGACACCGGCACCGCGCGCATCTCGCGCTACAGCAACCGCTCGAAGATCCAACGCCTGCCGATCGAGGCGGTGTCGCAGGCGTCGGCGCAGCAGCGCTCGGGCCGCGCGGGGCGTACCTCGCCCGGCGTCGCGATCCGGCTCTACTCCGAAGACGACTTCCAGCGCCGGCCGGAGTACACCGAGCCCGAGATCCTGCGCACGTCGCTGGCATCCGTCATCCTGCAGATGCTGTCGCTCGGGTTCGGCGACATCCAGGCGTTCCCGTTCCTCACGCCGCCCGACTCGCGCGGCGTGAAGGCGGCGTTCGACCTGCTCGTCGAGCTGGGCGCCGTGAAGCTGCCGGCGCCCGGCGAGCGAGCGCGTGACGACCGCCCCGACCGCGACCCCTCGCGCGGGCGCGGCGGACGGGACGACGACCGCGGCCCCCGGCTGACCGAGATCGGTCGCGAGATCGCGCGGCTGCCCATCGACCCGCGTTTCGCCCGCATGCTCATCGAGGCGCGGCGCACGGGCGTGCAGTCAGAGGTGCTCGCGATCGTGTCGGGCATGTCGATCCAGGACGTGCGCGAACGCCCCGAGGATCGTCGCGAGGAGGCCGATCGGTTCCACGCGCGTTTCACGGATCCGACCAGCGATTTCCTCTCGCTGCTCAACCTGTGGGATTACCTGCAGGAGAAGCAGGCCGAGCTCGGGTCGAGCGCCTTCCGCCGGCTGTGCCGCAGCGAGCACCTCAACTACGTGCGCGTGCGCGAGTGGATGGACGTGCACCGGCAGCTGCGCTCGCTCGGCGCCGAGGCCTCGCGCGACGGCCGCGGCGCGGCTCGCGGCGGCGGGCGCTCCGACGAGGGCCCGCACAGCGATCGGAGCCGTGTCACCCTCCGTGCGGGGTCGGACCCCTCCGGGCCGCACGGATCGAGGCACGCCCCGACGACCCTTGGACAGCACACCTCCGCGCCAGAAGGCCACGCACAGGGCGATGCCATCCACCGCGCCATCCTTTCGGGGTTGCTGTCGCACATCGGCATCCTGGACCCCCGCACCGTCGCCTCACCGAAGGACCGCAGAGCTCCCGGCGATACCCGCCCCACGAAGGGCGAGTACATCGGCGCGCGCGGTGCGCGGTTCGCGATCTTCCCCGGCTCGGGACTGAAGAAGAAGCGGCCGTCGGCGGTCATGGCCGCCGAGCTGGTCGAGACCTCGCGCCTGTTCGCGCGGACCGTCGCCGCCGTCGACCCCGCGTGGGCCGAAGACCTCGCCCCCGACCTCGTCAAGCGTTCGCTGAGCGAGCCGCATTGGTCGAAGGATGCCGGCTCCGCCGCCGCCTACGAGAAGGTGACGCTGTTCGGCGTCGAGCTGGTCGGACGCCGTCGCGTGCAGCTGGCCCGGTTCGATCGGCCGCTCGCGCGCGAGATGTTCGTGCGCCACGCGCTGGTCGAGGGCGAGTGGGACCCCTCGGTGCTCGACAAGCGCCTGACGGCGTTCCTCCGCCGCAACCAGGAGCAGCGCCGCCTGCTCGAGAAGATCGAGGAGCGCGAGCGCCGCCGCGACATCCTCGTCGGCGACGAGGCGGTGTTCGCGTTCTACGACGCCCGCATCCCCGCCGACGTCACCGACGTGCGCTCGTTCGAGGCGTGGTGGAAGGATGCCGTCACCCGCACGCCGCACCTGCTCGACCTGCGGGAGTCCGACCTCACCGGCGACCGCGCGCAGGGCGACGACCGCGCCTTTCCCGCACGGTGGCGCCAGGGCGACCAGACGCTGAACCTCGCCTACCGCTTCGAGCCCGGTGCCCCCGACGACGGCGTCACGGTCGTCGTGCCGCTGCCGCTGCTCGCCCAGCTGCGCCCCGACGGGTTCGACTGGCAGGTGCCCGGCATGCGCGACGAGCTCGTCACGGCGCTGTTGCGCGCGCTGCCGAAGACCATCCGCCGCAACGTCGTGCCCGCCGCGGACTGGGCCGAGAAGTTCAGCGCCGAGCTCGCCGAGAGAGGCCCCGAGCACGCGAACGGCCTGCCGAAGACCACGTTGGTCGACGCCCTCGCCGCGCTTGTGCAGCGCGTGGCGAACCAGCGCGTGAGCGCCGCCGACTTCGAGCTGGACCGCGTGCCGGGGCACCTCATGATGTCGTTCCGCGCGGTCGACGCCCGCGGTCGCGCCGTCGGCTCCGACCGCGACCTCGGCGCGCTGCAACGACGGCTCGCCGACCGGGCGCGCTCGAGCGTCGAGTCGACGATCGCACGCGAGCGGCCCGCGGCCCGAGCAGCGTCGACGGTCGCTCAGGCCTCCCCCGCTTTCGCGTCGCGCACCACGCTCATCACGTGGGACCTCGACGACCTGGCCGAGGTCGTCGACACCCCGGTGGCCGGCGGCGTCGTGCGCGGGTACCCGGCACTCGTCGACGAGGGCGACAGCGTGGCCCTCCGCGTCGAGGCAACACCCGAGGATGCCGCGCGCCACACGCGCGCCGGCATCCGGCGCCTCCTGCTGCTCGCCGTCCCCTCCCCTGCCACGTACGTGCTCGACCATCTGACCGCGAACGAGAAGCTCGCGCTCGCGGCATCCCCATATCAGAATGCGAAGGCGCTGATCGAGGACGCGCGCGTGGCCCTCGCCGACGACGTACTGCTGCGCGAGGCGCCGACGGGCGTCGTGCGCACGAGAGCCGAGTTCGAGCGCGTGCGCGACGCGTTCTCGGCGGCCTCGGTCGATCGGACGTTCGCCGCCGTGTCGCTGACCGCCAGGATCCTGCTCGGTCAGCGTGAGGTCGAGCGGGCGATGAAGGATGCCTCGTCGATCACGCTGCTCGGAGCGCTCAACGACGTGCGCGGTCAGGTGAGGGGGCTCGTGTTCAGCGGGTTCGTCTCGCGCACCGGCCTGGCCCGTCTCTCGCACCTGCCGCGATACCTCGCGGGATCAGTGGAGCGGGTGAAGACGCTGTCGGACAACCCGGGGCGCGACCGCCAGCGGATGACCGAGTACGAGCGCTCCGCCGCCGCGTTCGTCGAGGCGGGCGGGACGCTTCCGCTGCCGCCCGACGCACCCGCGAACCTCGTGCAGACGAGGTGGCTGCTCGAGGAGTTCCGCGTGAGCCTGTTCGCGCAGCGCCTCGGCACCGCCGAGCCCGTCTCGCCGCAGCGCATCGCGAAGGCGCTGAAGAGCTGAAGACGCGCAGGCCCCGCCCCCGGCCCGGAGTCCGCGCGCCGGGCTCCGGAGGAGCAGGACCGGGAGGCGGAACCTGCGCCCCCTCCCGCCCTGCACGACGGAACGACTCCGGAGGCACGCACGGCCGAGCACGGCGGAACGACGGACGCCCCGCCGCACGAGGCGACGGGGCGTCTGACGGGGCGGAGGGTCAACCGCGGGTGCGGTTCTTGTTCCACACGTCGAAGGCCACGGCCAGCAGCAGCACGAGACCCTTGATGAACTGCTGCACGTCGGTCGAGATGCCCATGAGCGACATGCCGTTGTTGAGCACACCCATGACCAGGCCACCGGCGATGGCGCCGACCACGCGGCCGACACCGCCCTGCACGGCGGCTCCGCCGATGAAGGCCGCGGCGATGGCATCCAGCTCGAACAGGTTTCCGGCGCCGGGGCCGGCAGAGTTCAGACGGCCCGTGAACACGATGCCGGCGAGGGCCGCCAGCACGCCCATGTTCACGAACAGCAGGAAGTCGACGCGGCGGGTGTTGATGCCCGACAGCTTCGCCGCGGTGCGGTTGCCGCCGATCGCATAGATGTGGCGGCCGAAGACGCTGCGGCTCATGACGACCGAGTAGCCGATGATCAGCACGGCCAGCACGACGAGCACGATCGGGGTGCCGCGCGAGTTCGGCGCGATGCCGAGCAGGTACGTGAGGTACGCGATGAGCGCGCCGCCGCCGATGACCTTGAACAGGAACCAGACACGGGGCTCGTTCTGCAGCTCGAGGGCGGCACGCTTGGTGCGCTGGCGCACCTGCGTCACCACGAAGAGCACCAGGGTCAGCAGACCGAGGCCGACGGTGATCCACTCAGCCGGCGACGACGACGCCGGGAACAGGTCGGGGAAGAGGTACCCGCCGCCGAGCTGCCGGTACTCGCTGGGGAAGGGCGTGATCTGCGTGTTGCCGAGGGTCATCTGGGTGAGGCCTCGGAACAGCAGCATGCCCGCCAGGGTCACGATGAACGCCGGGATGCCGATGTAGGCGACCCAGAAGCCCTGCCACATGCCGACGACCGCGCCGAGCACGAGCGAGAGCAGGATGCCGAGCCACCACGGCAGTCCCCACTGCACGATGAGCACGCCCGAGACGGCACCGACGAACGCGGCGACCGATCCGACCGACAGGTCGATGTGGCCGGCGATGATGATCATCACCATGCCGATCGCCAGGATCAGGATGTAGCTGTTCTGGACGATGATGTTCGACACGTTGCCCGGGGTGAGCAGACGTCCGCCGGTCAGCGCCTGGAAGAGCAGCACGATCACGATCAGCGCGATGAAGATGCCGATCTCGCGCAGACGCGACGTGAAGAACTGCAGGACGCCTCCGGCGCCGCCGCCGACGGGTCCCTGGGGCGTCGCCGGACCCTTCGTGGTCACGGTGTTGTCAAGCGCTGACATGGTCGGCTTCCTTCTCCTTCGTCATGAGCACCATGAGGGCCTCGGGCGTGGCCTCTTCGATGGGCAGCTGGCCGGTGATGTGGCCTTCGCTGAGGGTGTAGATGCGGTCGCAGATGCCGAGCAGCTCGGGGAGCTCCGAAGAGATCACCAGCACGCCCTTCCCCTGCGCCGCGAGGGCATTGATGATCGTGTAGATCTCGTATTTGGCGCCGACGTCGATGCCGCGGGTCGGCTCGTCGAGGATCAGCACCTCGGGGTCGGAGTACAGCCACTGCGACAGCACGACCTTCTGCTGGTTGCCGCCCGAGAGCTTTCCGACGACGACGTCGACCGACGGCGCCTTGATGTTCATCGACTGGCGGTAGCGGTTGGCCACGAGGTACTCCTCGTCGCCGTCGACCCAGCCGCCCTTGGCGAGCTTGCGCATGCCGGCGAGCGAGATGTTGCGCTTGATCGTGTCGATGAGGTTGAGGCCGGCGCCCTTGCGGTCCTCGGTCACGTACGCCAGGCCGCTGCGGATCGCGGCGGGGACGGTGGACGTGTCGACCTTCTGACCGCGCACGTACACGGTGCCGGTGATGCGCGAGCCGAAGCTCTTGCCGAAGACGCTCATCGCGAGCTCGGTGCGACCGGCGCCCATCAGGCCCGCGATGCCGACGACCTCTCCCGCGCGCACGGTGAGGTTGGCATCGTGGATGACGGTGCGCGAGGCGTCGGTCGGGTGCCGGACGTTCCAGTCCTCGATGCGCAGGACCTCTTCGCCGATCTCGACGTCGCGATCGGGGTACCGGTTCTCGAGCTCGCGGCCCACCATCCCCCGGATGATGCGGTCCTCGCTCGTCCCGCCCCTGGCGACGTCGAGCGTCTCGATCGTGCGACCGTCGCGGATGATCGTGACCTCGTCGGCGATCGCGCGGATCTCGTTGAGCTTGTGGCTGATGATGATGCTCGTGATCCCCTGCCCCTTGAGGTGGCGGATCAGGTCGAGCAGGTGTTCGGAGTCGTCGTCGTTCAACGCCGCGGTCGGCTCGTCGAGGATGAGGAGCTTGACGTTCTTCGACAGCGCCTTGGCGATCTCGACGAGCTGCTGCTTGCCGACGCCGATCTCGTTGACGGGCACGTCGGGGCTGTCGCCGAGACCGACACGGGCCAGGAGCTTGGATGCCTCGCGGTTGGTGGCATCCCAGTCGATGAGGCCACGATGGGTGATCTCGTTGCCGAGGAAGATGTTCTCGGCGATCGACAGGTAGGGGCTGAGGGCCAGCTCCTGGTGGATGATGACGATGCCGGCGGCCTCGCTGTCGCGGATGTCCTTGAACTCGACGGTGTCGCCGTCGAAGACGATCTCGCCGCGGTAGTCGCCCGCGGGGTACACGCCGCTGAGCACCTTCATGAGCGTGGACTTGCCGGCGCCGTTCTCGCCGCAGATGGCGTGGACGGATCCGCGCTCGACGGTCAGCGACACGTAGGAGAGTGCGACGACGCCGGGGAACTCCTTGGTGATCGAGCGCATCTCGAGGATGGTGCTCACGGGGCCTCCTTGGAAGACCGATGGGACCGGTCAGGGGTGGTGGAGAGAGGAGCCCGGCCGAGGGCCGGACACACGGGAGCCTCCGCCGCGACCGGCGGGGCGGTCGCGGCGGGGGCGGGGCGGGAGGGCGCAGGCCCTCCCGCCGTCATCACTTGAGTTCGTCGGCGGTGTAGTAGCCGCTGTCGACGAGGACCTTCTGGTAGTTGTCCTTCGTGACGATCGTGGACTGCAGCAGGTACGAGGGGACGACCTTCACACCGTTGTTGTAGGTGGTGGTGTCGTTGGTCTCGGGCTGCTTGCCCTTACGGAGGTCGTCGACCATCGTGACGGCCTGCTTGGCGAGCTCACGCGTGTCCTTGAAGATCGTCGAGTACTGCTCACCGGCGATGATCGACTTGATCGAGCCGACCTCGGCGTCCTGACCCGTGACGACCGGCAGCGCGTTGGCCGCGTAGCCGCCCGAGGTGAGGGCCGAGATGATGCCGATCGACAGGCCGTCGTAGGGCGAGAGCACGCCGTCGAGCTTGGTCGAGCCGATGACCGTGAGGATGTTCTCCATGCGCTTCTGCGCGTTCTCGGGCAGCCAGCGCAGGATCGCGGCCTGACCGAACTCGGTCTGACCCGACGGGACCTTCAGCACGCCCTTGTCCATGTAGGGCTTGAGCGTGTCCATCGCGCCCTTCCAGAAGAAGGTGGCGTTGTTGTCGTCCGGGCTGCCGGCGAACAGCTCGACGTTGAACGGACCGGTCTTGCCGGTGTCCTTGCCCGACGCGTCGAGCACGCCGAGGCCCGTGAGCAGCGACGTCGCCTGCTGCACGCCGACCTTGTAGTTGTCGAACGTCGTGTAGTAGTCGACGTTCGCCGAGCCGTTGATGAGGCGGTCGTAGGCGATGACGGGGATGTTCTTGTCCTTCGCCTCCTTCAGCACGTCGGTCAGGGTGGTGCCGTCGATCGACGCGATGATCAGGGCGTTGGCGCCCGAGGTGATCATGTTCTCGATCTGCGAGACCTGGGTGGGGATGTCGTCGTTGGCGTACTGCAGGTCGACCGTGTAGCCGAGGCCCTCGAGCTGCGACTTGACGTTGTTGCCGTCCGCGATCCAGCGCTCCGACTGCTGCGTCGGCATCGCGACACCGATGGTGCCTCCGGACTGTCCCTCGGCGTTGCCGCCGCCGCTGCGGTCGCCCGCGCACCCGGCCAGGCCGAGGACGAGGACGGCTGCCCCGGCGACCATGGTGAGCATGCTGTGCTTCTTCACTCTGGTTCCCTTCGTTGGGTTTGTGTGTCGCGGTCTCTCCACGCGGAGCCGACCGCTGCCAGCGAGATGGACATGACGGTGCACGGTTCCGGCGGGGCGAAACGGAGCCGGTCGGCGAGACGGGCCTTTCGGGTTCCCCGCGTCGTTCGAAACGTCTTCGTCTCGACGGATCCGCTCCGCAGCGAGTCCCGTCGGCTTGTCGTGTCTGGTCATGTGACCGTTCACATTGTGTGTGCGATGCTACCCCCGGATAGCGCCGACGTGTCAAGCCCCGGCGCACGGATGCGGCAGCCGTTGCCGAAACGTGACGTTCACCGTCGCGGCGGAGCCGTCGACGAGCGCACGACAAGGCGGAGGTGATCGGGATCGCCGAGACCCTCCCCCGTCGAGACGCCCAGCTCGGCGAGCAGATCCGACACCGCCCGCCGGCCGATGCCCGCGAAGTCCTGACGCACGGTCGTCAGCGGCGGCCAGAGGTGCGCCGACTCGGGCACGTCGTCGAATCCCACCACCGAGACGTCCTCGGGCACCGACCGGCCGATCGCCCTCACGGCGTGCATGAACCCCAGGGCCATGTGGTCGTTGCCCGCGAACACCGCGGTGGCGTCCTCGGTGCGCAACAGCTCGATCCCCGCCTCGAAGCCGAACTGCGCCGTCCAGTCGCCGAGCACCGGCGGACGCGGCGGCAGGTCGCCCGCATCCATCTCGGCGAGGTAGCCGCGCATGCGATGATCGGCCTCGAGCCAGTCGCGCGGTCCGGCGATGTGCAGGATGCGACGATGCCCGAGATCGATCAGGTGGCGCACCGCGGCGCGTGCACCGGCGACCTGGTCGTTGTGCGACGCGGTCGACCCGGTCGACGAGACGATCTGCACCGGCACCGGAAGCCGCAGCTCGTCGAGGATCGGCACCACGCGCGTCTGCGGGGCGACGGCGATGAGCCCCTCGACCGACTGCTGCACCAGATGATCGATCGCGGCCCGCACGTCGTCGGGGGCGCTGGATGCCAGGTTCGTGACGGCGAGGCGATAGCCCATGGCCCGGGCGGCCGACTCGACCGCCTGCACCATCGTGGCGACGCCGTACGTGGTCGCCCGCGGGCCCAGCACGCCGATGAGGCGCGTGCGGCTGGTGGCCAGGGCGCGCGCGGCCTGGTTGGGCACGAACCGCAGCTCGGCGATGGCCGAGCGCACCTTCGCCGCGGTCTCGGGTCGCAGCTGGGGGCTGTTGTTGATCACCCGCGACACCGTCTGATACGACACCCCGGCCAGTCGGGCGACGTCACGGATGCTGGGGGCCCGGCCCGTGGCATCCGGAGTGTCGGTGTCGCTCATTGATCCGCCTCATCGCGAGGTCGCGCGCTGTTGCGTGACCGGTCACACGAGAGGATACCCGGCCGTCGACGGTCGTCGAGACCTCGGCGCGGACGCACGCGAGCCCGGATGCCGCGACCACGAAGCCCCGTCGCCCGTGAGCGCCCGCGGCCCGGCACGGGTGGCGCGACGCCCGCGACGGAGCCGACGCCCGCCCGCGCCGTTACGGTGGAGACCATGACCGGACTGCACTGGGGCATCCTCGCGACGGGCGGCATCGCGCACGCCTTCACCTCCGACCTGCGCACCGCGGGGCTCGAGGTGGCCGCCGTCGGCTCGCGCCGCATCGACAGCGCTCGCGCGTTCGCGGCGCAGTACGACATCCCACACGCGCACGGGTCGTACGAAGAGCTGGTGTCCGACCCCGACGTCGACATCGTCTACATCGCCACGCCGCACCCGGGACACGTCGAGAACGCCCTGATGGCGCTCGATCACGGAAAGCACGTGCTCGTCGAGAAGCCGTTCACGCTGAACGCCGCCGAGGCGGCGGCCATCCGCGATCGCGCCGGCGACACGGGCCTGCTCGCCATGGAGGCGATGTGGACCCGCTACCTGCCGCACATGGTGCGCATCCGCGAGATCGTCGCGGCGGGCACGCTCGGCGAGGTGCGCGTCGTCTCGGCCGACCACACGCAGAAGCTCTCGACCGATCCGGCGCACCGGCTGAACGCGCTCGAGCTCGGCGGAGGCGCCCTGCTCGACCTCGGCATCTACCCGATCTCGTTCGCGTGCGACGTGCTGGGCGTGCCCGAACGGGTCACGGCGCTGGCGCGGCTGTCCGATGCCGGCACCGACGCCGAGGTCGCGACGATCGCCGTGCACCGCGGCGGAGCGGTGTCGACGAGCGTGTCGTCGTCGCGCGCGGCGGGCATGAACGTCGCGCAGATCGTCGGCACCGAGGCGCGCATCGAGATCGACCACGTCTGGTACACGCCCACGTCGTTCCGCGTCGTGTCCTCGGACGGCGACGTGCTCGAACGGTACACGTCCGACATCGAGGGACGCGGGATGCAGTTCCAGGCCCTCGCCGCCGAACACCTGGTGGCGGCGGGTCGCACCGACGGCGACGTGCTGCCGCTCGACGAGACCGTCGAGATCATGCGCGTGCTCGACGAGGTGCGCCGCCAGATCGGTGTGGCCTACCCCAGCGAGGGCTGAACGGGTTCCGCGTCGCCCCCTTCGGGGGACAGACTGGGAGTCATGCCCGATTCCCCCGCCTCCCGCGTCGCCGTCTACCTCGACTTCGACAACATCGTGATCTCGTGGTACGACCGCGTGCACGGCCGCAACGCATACTCACGAGACCGTCAGCGCATCGCCGAGAACCCCGCCGACCCCGAGATCGCCGAGCGCCTCACCAAGGCGACCATCGACGTCGGCGCCGTCATCGACTACGCAGCATCGTTCGGCACACTCGTGCTGACACGGGCATATGCCGACTGGTCGTCGCCGGTGAACGCCGAGTACCGTTCGCAGCTGGTCGCCCGCGCCGTCGATCTGGTGCAGCTGTTCCCCGCGGCCGCCTACGCGAAGAACGGCGCCGACATCCGTCTCGCGGTGGATGCCGTCGAAGACATGTTCCGTCTGCCCGACCTGTCGCACGTGGTGATCGTCGCGGGCGACAGCGACTACGTCCCCCTCGCCCAGCGCTGTAAACGACTCGGACGATACGTGGTGGGCGTGGGCGTCGCCGGCTCGACGGCGAAGTCGCTCTCCGCCGCGTGCGACCGGTTCGACGCCTACGACTCGCTTCCCGGCATCCCCGACCTGGCCGACACGAAGAAGGATGCCGCGCCCTCGCGGCCGCGCGCCCGCAAACGTTCCAAGGATCCCGCGGTCGACCTGCTCGACCGCGCGATGCAGCTGGAGGGCGAGCGCGCCGACGGCGAATGGCTGCACGCGTCGGCGGTGAAAGACCTGATGAAGCGGCTCGACCCGTCGTTCAGTGAGAAGGCGCTGGGGTTCCGCAGCTTCTCGGACTTCCTCAAAGCGCAGACCGGCCACGTCGAGGTCGACGAGGAGTCCAACATCGTGCAGGTGCGTTCGGCAGCACGCGACTCCTGAGCGGGCGGGGCGCCGCAGGTCGACACCGGGATATGCGCCGTGCCTCGGCCACGCGGAACGGACTCCCCTGACGGTGCGGAGCCCGTTCGTGCGGTCCCCTCCCGTGGCGACTCCGCCCGTGCTCAGCGACGGAAGGCGTCGGGTGCGACGTGCGTCAGCACGACGTCCCAGGCGTCCGACAGCGTCACGTGCCCGTTGACCGAGTCGATCTCGTCGGCGCCGCGCACCTCGATCCGTGCGTTCGGAAGCCGTTCGGCATACCAGTCCGCGTCGTCGAGATCGGCCGGGCCGTCGCCGCCCACGACGATGAGCGTCTCGGCCACCAGGGTGTCGAGCATCGGCGTCGCCAGGTCGCGGGTCAGCGGCTCGCTCGGGCTCGGAACGCCGACGATCGCCAGACGGTCGACGACGTCGCCCATCACGGCGGCGAGATGGATGGCGATGTGCCCCGCCGCGCGCTCTCCGACCAGGCCCACGCGTGTGCCGGGGGCCTCACGTGCGAGCAGATCGCGCAGCGCGTCGACCGTGAGACCGGCGGGGGTCTGACCCCCGAAGGCCGGCGGGTCGTCGAGCTCGGGCGCGTCCAGCCCGACCGCGACGATCCGCACGTCGTGGCCCGACGTGACGCGCGCATCGGGATCTGTCGTCGCGACGTCTCCCGTGCGCAGCACGAACACGGCCCTCGGGGCGCCAGGCGTGCCGAAGCTGCGGTACTCGAGCTCGCCGTCGAGCCAGGGGGCACGGGTCATGGTGATCCTTCCGTCTCTGCGTCGCCCCCGGGAAGAAGTGCACGCAGCGTCGCGATGGTGTCGGCCTGATCGGGCGTCTTGTCGGGCCGGTACGCCTTCACCCGCGCGAATCGCAGGGCGATGCCCCCGGGGTAGCGCGACGAGCGCTGCACTCCGTCGATCGCGATCTCGACGACCGTCGTCGGCGCGACCCGGATGCCACCCGGCACCGAGCCCGTCTCGATCTCGGCGAAATGCGCCGTCTGCCACTGCAGCACCTGGTCGGTGAGCCCCTTGAACGTCTTCCCGACCATCACGAACCCGCCGGGGTCGCCGAACGCGCCATCGGGGTCGCGCGCGGCGAGATGCACGTTGGAGAACCAGCCGGAACGCCGCCCGGACCCCCGCTCGACGGCGACGACGACGAGGTCGAACGTGTGCACGGGCTTGACCTTGAGCCAGCTCTTCCCGCGCCGGCCGGCCGTATAGGGCGCGTCGACGCCTTTGACCATGACGCCCTCGTGCCCGGCGGCCAGGGCATCCCGCGCGAAGGCCTCCGCGGTCATCGGGTCGTCAGTGACCACCGAGGGGATCCGCCACTCGGCCGCGATGCGTCCGAGCTCGGCCAGCCGGCGGTCCAGGGGCTCGTCGACGAGGTCGCGCCCGTCCACGTGCAGCACGTCGAAGAACCACGGACGCAGCGCGATGGCGCGGGCCGTCTCGGCACCGAACCGCGCCATGGTCTCTTGGAACGGCCGCGGCGCGCCGTCGTCGTCGAGCGAGAGGGTCTCGCCGTCGAGGATGACGTCGTCGACGGGCAGCGCCCGCGCCACCTCGACGATCTCGGGCACGCGATGCGTGACGTCGGCGAGGGTCCGTGTGAACACGTGCACCTCGTCGCCGCGCCGATGCACCTGCACGCGGGCCCCGTCGAGCTTGAACTCGACCGATGCGCGACCGGCCGCCTGCAGCGCCTCGGCGACCGTCGACGCGGTGGACGCGAGCATCGGCTGCACGCCGCGTCCGACCACGAGGCCGACCGCGGCCAGTTCTGCGGGCGTGCCGGTGAGAGCCACGACGGCGGTCTGGCCGAGGTCGCCCGACAGCATGGCGGCACGTCGCACCGCGGCGGCATCTCGATCGGACGCCCGCGCGATGGCATCCAACAGCACGCCCTCGAGGGCGCCGGTGCGCAGCTCGCCGGTCATGACCCGCACGAGCAGATCCCATTCGGCGGCCGTGGCCCGACCCGCCAGCTCGTCGAGCTCACGCCCCCGACCGGCACCCGACCCGGCGCCGGCGATGCCCGCGAGACGCGAGAACGCCGCATCGACGTCACCGACCGTGAGCGACGGCCGGGCGGCATGGGTGCCGCCGTGCCCGACGAGCGTGCGCCATCCCACGCCGAGCCGGCCCTGCCGGGGTGCGGCCGTGAGCAGGCCGATCGCCGGGACGATCTCGTCGGGAGCCAGCTGGGCCAGCACGCCGGCCAACGCATCGACCTTCGCCAGACGCGAACGCGTGGCCGACACCGCGGCCAGTACGTTCTCGAGCTCGTGCAACAGCATGCCGAGATCCTGGCACCCCCCTCCGACATCGCGGGTCGGCTTGCGCGGAGCGGGGTCCGGATGCCAAGAGGCCGGGGCCGCCGCGCATCGGAGACGCGACTCAGCGCGTACGCGTGGACCACACGGCCCACACCACGAGCGGCACCTGCAGGAACAACCGCACGAAGCGTGCCCGATCGGTGCGCAGCCCCGGGGCGGAGCGCCCCGTGCGCCACTGGTGCACGTTGCCGGGGAAGACCGCGACGAAGAACGCCGCGACGGCCGTTCCGATGCGCCGACGCTCGCGGGGCAATGCGACGAGCGCGGTTCCGAGCACCACCTCGACGGCACCGGATGCCACGACGATCGCGTCTTTGTCGGTGTGCAGCAGACGTGTCGCCCACTCGGGCACGACGATCCGATAGCCCCGACGGCCCCACGTGAGATGCGAGACGCCCGCGGCGATGAGCAACAGGGCGAGCACACCCCGCCCGATCGAACGCACCGCCGACCCTCGGCGCGCGGCCCGGCGCATCAGCTCGGCTCCGGCGCCGTATGCCGCACGAAGTCGGTATAGGCCTCGATCGTGTCGTCGGGCACGATCGCACGCAGCACCACCTCGTCGGCCGCGGCGGTGTAGGCGTCGATCGCGCCGTCGAGCTCGGTGATGTCGCAGATCGTCGTGTCGATGGCATCCACCCCCATCCGGGCGAAGTTCGCGGCGTAGTTCGGGAACGAGGCGTACCGCGCGGTCTCGGCCTCGAGACGCCCGCGGGCCCCGGGGACGACCGCCGTGCGCACGTACACCGCGACATGCGCCTCGGGGTCCAGCGCGTGCAGGGCGTCGCTCTGCACCCGCGCCTCGGCCGCAGGCACCCAGTTGAGCAGCACGCCGTCGCCGACCTCGGCCCCCAGCCGACGCATCTTCGGGCCGAGCGCGCCGACGACCACACGCGGGATCCCACCGTCGTGCAGCCGCGTCACCGCCGCGCGCACCCGCCCGAGAGCACCCTCGCGAGCGACGCCCGAGCCGATGCCCAGCGTCAGCCGATCCAGCGGCAGGTCGAGGGACGCCACCGCGTCGAGGATCGCGTCGGCCGGACGACGATCGACCGGGACGACACCCGTGGCCAGGCGGAGTCGTCGAGTGCCGCGCGCCGCCGCGGCGAGCGCCGACAGCGCGTCGCCGTCGGGGGTGTCGTTGATCCACAGCGTGCGGAAGCCGGCCCTCTCGACCGCGGGGGCGAGGGCGGCGATCATGTCGGGGCCCAATGAGCCGGCGAGGCCGAGCGACACGCTCCCCCGGCTCACGAGACGACTCCCGCCACGGGGGCCTCGACGGCCACCTGTCCGACCGCCGAGAAGAAGGCGTGCAGGTCGACCTCGTCGGTCGGCAGCAGCACGACGTCGTCGACGCCCGCGGCGTGGAAGCGCGCCACGCCTTCGGCCACGTCGGACACCGATCCGGCGAGCACCCGGTCGACGGCGTCGGGGCGATCGGGCACCGCGGCGAGAGCGCGTTCGCGCGCGTCGGGGCCGAACGCGGTCAGCACGTAGGCGACGATGTCGGCGCGCCCGGGTCGTCCGGCCTGCGCACGTCCCTCTTGCACCGCGCGAACAGAGGCAGCGACCTCGTCGAGCGTATGCCGGCTGTCGAGGATGACGCCGTCGGCGACCGCTCCGGCGAGCGTCAGCGTTCTCGGGCCCTCGGCGGCCGCGTAGACGAGCGGCGCGGCAGCGGGCGGCCAGTCGAGAGCGACCCCGCGCAGACGCACATAGCGCCCCTCGGCGCTGACCGTCTCGCCGGCCAGAAGCGACCGCAGCGCGGGGAGGTACTCGCCCATGAGCGTCAACGGCGACGCCGCCTTGGCGCCGACCTGCCGCATCCAGTCCTGCACGCCGTGGCCGAAACCGGGCAGCAGTCGCCCGGGGAACATGCGCTCGATCGTGGCGACCTCCATCGCCGACGCCGCCACCGAACGCAGCGGCAGAGGCGCGATGCCGACGCCGACGCGCAGATGGTCGGTGACCGCGAGCACCGCGGCCGCGGCCGCCCAGGCCGACGAAAGGAAGCAGTCCTCCCAGAGCCACAGCTCTTCGACCCCCGCGTCTTCTGCCGCCCGCGCGGCGTCGCGCAATCGTTCGGGCGGGTGCGGATAGGGACTGAAGATCGTGCCGATACGACTCATGCCTCTACTCTGCCCCGTCCCTCCGACATCGGGGCGGGGAGTTGCCTCTCGCTTGCGCACGACTCCGGCAAAACACCGCTTCGGCTTCAAAGAACGCCGCTACAGCCCCCGATCGCAGGAGTCCTGCACGCAGCCGCCGCCCGAACCCGGCCCACACACCCGGCCCACCGCCTCAACGCGGCCCGCGCGCAGCACCCCACCCCGGGCCTCGTCGCCGGCCCACCGCCCCGCCCCGATCGGCAGCGGCGCGGCGGGCCTGCCGACGCACCCCGGTTCGCGACCTCGCGCCCCGGTTCCGCGGCCTCCCCGCACCGACCCACGTCGAACGCCCCCGGCGCCGGAGGCACCGGGGGCGTCACCCCGCGAATCAGGCGGCGAGCGCGTCGACGCGCGGTCCCGCCGTCACGACGAAGCCCGCGTCGGTGGCATGCACCGTCACCTCTCCCCCGTCGACCAGGTCGCCCGCGACGAAGAGGTCGGCGATGCGATCGTCGATCTCGCGCTGGATGAGACGACGCAGCGGTCGGGCGCCGTACTCGGGCTCGTAGCCGACCTCGGCGAGTCGGTCGACCGCTGCGTCGGTCACGTCGATCGTGACCTCGCGCGCCGCCAGCCGACGAGCCGTCGTCTCGAGCATGAGCCGCACGATCTCGCGCAGCTGCTCCTTCTCGAGCTTGCGGAACGTGACGATGTCGTCGATGCGGTTCAGGAACTCCGGCCGCATCGCCTCACGCAGCTTGCCCATGACGCGGTCGCGCAGGTCGTCGTCGGCGAAGTCGCGTCCGGTGGTGGTGAACCCGATGGCTCCCGAGCGGGATGCCAAGAATTCGCTGCCCAGGTTGGAGGTCATCACGATGACGGTGTTGCGGAAGTCGACCGTGCGCCCCTGTCCGTCGGTCAGGCGTCCGTCGTCGAGCACCTGCAGCAGCAGGTTGAACACGTCGGGGTGGGCCTTCTCGATCTCGTCGAACAGCACGACGGCATAGGGGCTACGACGCACGCGCTCGGTGAGCTGGCCGGCCTCGTCGTAGCCGACGTATCCCGGAGGGGCACCGACCAGACGAGACACGGTGTGCCGCTCGCCGAACTCGCTCATGTCGAAGCGGATGACCGCGCTCTCGTCGTCGAACAGCGACGACGCCAACGCCTTGGCGAGCTCGGTCTTGCCCACGCCGGTGGGTCCGAGGAAGAGGAACGAGCCGACCGGCCGACGCGCATCGCCCATGCCGGTGCGGTTGCGCCGCACCGCCTTGGCCACGGCGGTCACGGCGTCGTGCTGACCGATGACGCGCGCGTGCAGTTCGTCTTCGAGCTGCGCCAGGCGCCCGCGCTCGGTCTCGGTGAGACGGGCGACGGGGATGCCGGTGGCACGGCTGACGACCGCGGCGATCTCGGGCTCGTCGACGACCGCTCCCGCTGCGGGAGCGCTCGTCGCGCGCGCGAGCTGTGCCTGCACCTCGGCGATCTCGTCGCGGATGTGCGACGCCTCTTCGTAGCGTTCGGCCGACACGGCCGCGTTCTTGTCGGCTTCGAGCGTGGCGAGGCGCTCGACGAGGGCCGACGCGTCGACCTTCGCTCCCAGACGCAGCCGCAGCCGCGCACCGGCCTGGTCGATGAGGTCGATGGCCTTGTCGGGAAGCACACGATCGGGCAGGTAGCGGTCACCGAGCTCGACCGCGGCACGCAACGCGTCGTCGGTGTAGGTGACGGCGTGATGCTGCTCGTAGGCCTCGCGCAGCCCGCGCAGGATCTCGATGGCATCCGTGACCGAGGGCTCGCCGACGCGGACGGGCTGCAGACGGCGTTCGAGGGCGGGGTCCTTCTCGATCGTGCGGTACTCCTTCAGCGTGGTGGCGCCGATCAGGTGCAGGTCGCCGCGCGCGAGACGGGGCTTGAGGATGTTGCCGGCATCCATCGCGCCGTCGCCGGAGCCCCCGGCGCCGACGAGGGTGTGGACCTCGTCGATGAAGACCACGAGGGAGCCCTGGTGCGCGGCGATCTCGTCCATCGTCTGGGTCAGGCGCTCCTCGAAGTCGCCGCGGTAGCGGGCGCCCGCCAGCATCGCGGCGAGGTCGATCGAGACGACACGCGTGCCGCGCAGCTGCTCGGGCACCTCGTCGGCGACGATGGCACGCGCCAGTCCCTCGACGATCGCGGTCTTGCCGACGCCGGCCTCGCCGATGAGCACGGGATTGTTCTTGGTGCGACGGCTGAGGATCTCGATGGTCTGCTCGATCTCGTCGGCGCGGCCGATGACGGGGTCGAGCCCGCCGGCGGCGGCGCGGGCGGTGAGGTCGGTGCCGAAGCGGTCGAGGTTCGGGGTCGTGGATGCCTCTTCGGCCGGCGCGGCGGTGTCGTCGCCGCCCACGACGGTCTCGCGCACCCCCTGCGTCAACGCCTCGGCGGTGACGCCGGCCTGCGCCAGGATCTGCCCGGCGGGGGCGTCCTGCGCGAGGACCAGCGCGAAGAAGAGGTGGTCGGGGTCGACGTAGGTCGATCCTGCGGCCCGGGCGACCTGGAAGGCGTGGAACAGGGCGCGCTGCACAGACCCGGCCACGACGGCGCCGTCGACATCGGCTGCGGCGCCGGCCGCGGGCAGGCGGCTCTCGGCGGCACGGGCGATCGCGGCGGGATCGGCACCGAGCCGTGTGACCGCCTCGCGCGCCGGCGACTGACCGACCAGCACGTGCAGCACGTGCAGGGCGTCGAGCTCGCGCTGACCGCGGCCGAGCGCATAACGGCCCGCCGCTTGCAGGGCGTCCTGCGTGCGGGCGCTGAGGAAGCGGCTGAGGTCGATCGAGCGTTCGGCACGGGCCCGCTCCCCGGCGAGGTAGCGCGCGAGGAACTCGTCGAACGACTGGGCGCCGTCGTCGCCGGCGCCGGGGGTGAGGTTCTCGGGCAATTCCGTCTCCTGTGATACGTGAGTCGAAGAGGCTCAAGTCTGCTACTTGAGCCGTCGCGTATCAACTTCAACGCCCGCCGGTCGGACGTATTCCCGAGGTCAGGCGCGCACCGCCGGGTCGACGTCGTTCCACAGCTCGGCGGTCTGCACGATCCAGAAGACCGCGAACAGCGCCAGAGCGACGCTCTCTCCGACGAACACCCAGGGCACGCCGCCGGGATCCCCCGTTCCGGCCGCCGCGCCGACGAGACTCGCGAACAGCCCGGCCAGCGATAGCAGCACCCCGGCAGCGATCACTCCGTACGCCGTCCGGAACCCTCGCGGCGACCGCTGCGGACGCCACGCCGCGACCGCCGCCACGATCCCCACGATGGCGAAGAAGCCGATCGCTGCGGTGTTGTGGGCCGCCCGCAGAAACCCGGAGAAGTCGAGCAGGGCCCACACCACGAAGCCGACGAGCACCGTCGCCGCAGCGGCGACGGTCACCGCCACCCCGCGCCCCGCCGTTCCCTGGGTGAGGGCGAGGACCACCGCCGCGATGATCCCCAGCAGGACGACGGATGCCACGGCCACGCCGTTGTTCACGACCGTCGGCACCACCGCGACCGGGACGCACCGCCCCACCCCCGGGCAGGGCGGCCCCTCGACGGTCGTCGGCACCACCGCCACGACGAGCGCGAACAGCGCCGCGATGTCGAGCAGCGCCTGCTCGACGCTGCGGCCCGACAATGCGACGAGAGCCAGGGCGACAGCGCACAGGGAGCCCACGAACATCGGCCCGACCGGCGTGTAGTACGACGCGCTGAGAGACGGGAGCCTGGCACCGGTCGCGAGGTGAGCGACGACGGAGACCCCGAGAAGCAGCATCGCCCCCACGATGCCCAGCCGCACGTACCGGTAGGTGCGCTGGGTCGATGTGGTGCGGATCCTCATGCGGTCATCCTGCCAGCGGCATCCGACATCGCTCCGGCCGACGGCGGCGACCGGAGCGCGTCTGCCAGAATTCCGGCATGCGTGAACTCCTCGCCGGAGCAGGAATGCTGGTCCGTGGTCTCGGCCAGTGGAAGAGGACGCCCGGCGCCATGGCCCTCGGCCTCGTCCCCGGCGCAGTCGTCGGGCTGGTGTTCGCCGGCGCGCTGGTCGGCTGGGCGATCGTGCTCACGAACGTGGTCGACGACTGGACCCCGTTCGCCGACGACTGGGCCCCCTTCTGGGCGGACGCCCTGCGGCTCGCCATCGGCACGGCGTCGTTCGGCGCCGCCCTGCTGGTCGCCGCCGTCTCGTTCACCGCCGTCACCCTCGCGATCGGCGAGCCGTTCTACGACCGCATCTGGCGGGCGACCGAGCTCTCGGCGACCGGGCGCGTACCCGCCGCCGACTACGGCTTCTGGCGGGCGGCGGGCGACGGCGCCCGCCTGGTGGGGCGGGGCCTGCTGGCCGCGATCGTGGCGTGGGCCATCGGGCTGATCCCGCTCGTCGGAGGTGCCCTCGGCGTGATCGTGGGCCTGCTGCTGACCGGGTGGCTGCTCGCCGACGAGCTGACCTCCCGCGCCCTGTCGGCCCGCGGCCTCGATCGTCGCGCACGGCGCGCGATCCTCCGCGCCCACCGCGGCCGCGCCCTCGGTCTCGGCGTGGCGACGCAAGCGTGCTTCCTCATCCCCCTGGGAGCGGTCGCGATCATGCCGGCGGCGGTCGCCGGCAGCACCCTGTGGGTGCACGCGGCGCTGGGCGAGGCCGGCCCCGCCGGCGCCCGGGCGGTCGACCCGGCACGATAGCCTGTGATCACCGAAGGGAATCACATGTTCATCGTCTCGCTCATCCTGTTCATCGGCGGCATGCTGCTGACCGGCCTGTCGTTCTCGCTGGTCGCCCCCGCGCTGTTCTTCGCCCTCGGCATCCTCCTCGTGGCCGCCTCGCTGGCGCTGCCCTTCCACTTCGGCACCCGCTGACCCCCTCGACCGCCCGTCACGACACCGCCGGGTAACGTGTCGGAGTGCCCTTCTCGTTCGATGAGCTCCGCCGGTGGCCAGACCTCGAGGGCCCCGACCTTCCCGCCGTCGACGCCGCCGACCGGCTGATCCTCGACGAGTCGGCCGAGGCCCGTCGCGTCCTGGGCGTCGACGGGCTCGTCGTCATCGGCGACGGCTACGGCGCTCTCACCCTCGCCTCGGCGACGGCGGGGGCGCGTGGCATCCGGGTGCACCAGGACGCCCTCACCGGTGAACGGGCGCTCGCGGCCAACGGCACGCGGGCCGGTCTCGACGGCGCGTTCGTCTCTGGTGGCCTGGATGCGGCCCTCGTCGACGGCGCGCGCGTGGTGCTGCTGCGTCTCCCCCGGTCTCTGAACGCCCTCCGCGACATCGCCGGGCTCATCGCCGCTCACGCGCACCCCGATGTCGTCGTCTTCGCGGGCGGACGCCTGAAGCACATGACGCTCGCGATGAACGACGTCTTGCGGACGTTCTTCGATCACGTGGACGTCACGCACGCGCGACAGAAATCGCGGGTGCTGATCGCCCGGGGCCCGCACGGCGGCGCCGATCCGCGGCCCGAGGCGGCCCGTGTCGACGGGTGGGAGGTGCGCGCGTACGGTGGGGCGTTCGCGGGGGCGTCGATCGACATCGGCACGCGCCTGCTGCTCGCGCACCTGCCCGAGCCGGCGGGCGCCGAGGCGATCGACTTCGCGTGCGGCACGGGCATCGTGGCCGCGGCGTGGGCGGCACGGCATCCGTCGCTGCGGGTGATCGCGTGCGACCAGTCCGCCGTCGCCGTGGCATCGGCGCGCGCGACGGCCGAGGCCAACGGCGTGTCCGAGCGCGTCGAGGTCGTGCGCGACGACATGCTCGGGACGCGCCCCGACGGCAGCGCGACGTCCATCGCCCTGAACCCGCCGTTCCACTCCGGCGGCGCGGTCACCGAGGGCATCGCCCCGCGGATGTTCGCCGACGCCGCACGCGTGCTCGTGCCCGGCGGGCGGCTCTGGACCGTCTTCAACTCGGCCCTGCAGTACCGACCCGCGCTGGAGCGCATCGTCGGCCCGACGCGCCAGATCGCGCGCAACGCGAAGTTCACGGTCACCGAGTCAACGCGACGCTGAGCAGACGACGTCGCCTCGGCGCATGGGCGTATCCGACGGGGTCTCTCCGCGGGCCGTCGCAAACCGTCGTCGCTCGCGAGGGCGACGACGAACATAAGCTGGGGGGATGGCGCAATCCCGGGGACGAGTGTGGACCGGGGTCGTTCGCGTGGCCCCTCATCAAGGCGATCACCGGGTAGCTGTCCGCGCCGCGATCAGCGTGGGCATGCCGCTCGTCGTGCTGCTGGTGCTCGGTCGGCTCGACCTGAGCGTGTACGCCAGCTTCGGCGCGTTCGCCGCCCTGTACGGCCGCCTCGACCCCTCGCGCGACCGCCTCCGGATGCAGACCACCGCCGGCTGCGTCCTCGTCGGGGCCATGGTCGTCGGCACCGCGTTGTCGCTCGCGACCGCTCCGGCGCTCGTCAGCGTCGTGGCCGTCGCGCTGGTCGCCGCGGCGGTGACGTTGCTGGCCTACCGTGCGCGATGGCATCCACCCGGTGCGCTGTTCGCCGTCTTCGCGGCGGGAGCATGCGCCAGCTTCCCGGCGACCGTCGAGACCTTCGGCTCCGTGCTGCTGGTCGGCGTGGCCAGCGTGCTGTGGAGCCTCGTCGTGACCGCGGTCTTCGCCCTCGCCTGGCGCGAGCCGATCGCACCGTCGGCGGCGAGCCGCCCCCGGATCGGCGCGGTGGCGTGGGAGATGACGGCCACGGTCGGCGTCGCCGCGCTGGTGGCCGGCGTCGTGGGAGCGCTGCTCGTCGGATCGCACTGGTACTGGGCCATGGTCGGCGCGGTCGCCGCCGTCGGCGGCGCCCACGTGACCGCGCGGATCGTCCGAGGAGTGCAACGGCTGGTCGGCACCCTACTGGGGGTGCTCATCGCGGCGGGCTTGCTCGCCCTGCACCTGCCACCCTGGGCGGTGCTGGCGGTCGCCGTCGTGCTGCAGGCCGGCGCCGAGCTCTTCGTCGGCCGCAACTACGGCATCGCGATGCTCTTCATCACTCCACTCGCCCTGCTCATGATCTCGCTCGCCTCCCCCGCGAGCCCCGAGGTGCTGCTGCGCGACCGCGTGCTCGAGACGCTCATCGGCGTGGCCGTAGGCACCATCGCGGCCGTCGTCTCAGCGGGCGTGCGGCGCCGAGGGGAGCGCCGTCACACGGGCGTGAGCGTGTGATCGCCGTGACGGTGCACGATGCGCCAGGCGTCGTCCTCACGACGCCACACGTGCGTCACCCGCACGACGAACGAGGCGGGCGGCCCGCCGTCCACCGACAGCACGCCGCGTTCGCGTCCCGCCGTCATGGCCCACGCCCCCTCGACCAGGACGCGGTCGTACTCGGGGACGAGCGCTCCCCCTCGGAACCGGCCCGCCACGACCTCCAAGGTCGCCTGCACATCGGCGGCGGTCACCGCGTGCGTGCCGAAGCCGCCCATCAGGGTCGCGTCGTCGGTGCGGGTCCAGAGGGCGGCGAACGGCCGCGGATCGCCGTGCCCCATGGCATCCAGAGCCGCGGAGAGTGCGCGGAGGGCATCGTCGAACGACGCGCTCACGGGCGCGTCTCCGTCGCCGACCCGGCCGTCGCGCACACGTGATGGTTCATGAGGCCATCGTCGCCGACGTCCGCGCCCTCGTGCCGCATCGACACCGGGAGAGTCGGCCGCACGCCTTCCACAGACGGATCGACCCGCACCCTGTCAGCCCACGCGCTGACGGAGGAACAACGCGATGCGGTCGAGAACCTCGTCGGCCTCGTTGAGGACGCCGTGGAAGGTGGGGAAGACATGGGGCACGTTCGCGACGACGTCGAGGATCACGTCGACGTCGTGATCGCGGGCACGTTGGGCGAGCCGCGTGGAGTCGTCCAACAGCACCTCGTTGGTCCCGACCGAGATGTACAGCGGAGGGAACCCGGTCGGGTCGACGAGGATCGCGGGCGAGAGGAGCTCCTGCCGGGGGTCGGCGCCGGCGAGATAGGCGTCGAGGTTCGCCTGCAGGCTGCGTGCGGAAAGGAGCGGATCGATGCCGTCCTTCGTGCGGATGCTCTCGCCGCTTCGCGTGGCATCCACGCCCGGCGAGAACAAGACCGCGGCCGCGGGCTGGGGAAGCCCCGCCCGTTTCGCCTGGATCAGGATCGAGACGGCCAGATGGCCCCCCGCCGAGTCGCCGGCGACGGCGATCGTCGCCGGGTCCGTCCCCTCGTCGAGGAGCGCCCGGTACGCGGCGAACACGTCGATCGTGTCGGCGGGGAACGGGTGTTCGGGCGCAAGGCGGGGGTCGAGCGAGATCGCCGAGTACCCGGTGCGCGACACGAGCGCACCCGTGAGCGTCATCTCGGTCTCGGGCGACCCCAAGACGTGCGAGCCACCGTGGACGAACAGGATCGTCCCCGCGCGCTGCTCGCGGTCGCGGTCGACGTGGAGAACCCGGCGATCCGCGAGCGTACCCTCATGGATCCGGATGTCATCGGGCACGGCGAAGCGGCTCATCATCTCGCGGTACACCCGTCGCTGCTCGTCGACGGTCGCACCGGCGATACGGGGCAGCGCTCGGAGCTGCTGATCGATCTGCTGCCGCTGGTGATGTGTCATCGCAAACTCCTCGTCGTGGCCGTGGAGAGACATACGCCTCCCGGCACCCGCTCGAGAACAGCATCTCGCGGACGCCATTGCCATTGTCGTCCACCGGCGAAAGGATGGACACCTCGCATTCGCGCGACTCCGAAGGAGGAGAATCATGGCCGGAAAGTACGAGATCTACGCTGACAAAGCCGGAAAGTTCCGATTTCGTCTCAAAGCGGCGAACGGCGAGGTGATCGCTGTGAGCGAGGCGTACGAGGCGAAATCGTCGGCGCAGAACGGTATCGCGTCGGTGAAGGCGAACGCGGACTCGCCGATCGTCGACCTCACCTGACCGTCTCGCGGGAAGCGGAACGGCCCCGCGCGACAGGCATCACGCGGGGCCGTTCCGATGAGGGCTCAGAAGTCCCAGTCGTCGTCCTCCGTCGCCTCGGCCTTGCCGATGACGTACGACGAGCCCGACCCACTGAAGAAGTCGTGGTTCTCTAATCGCCCACGGGACGATGCGAGCGCCCGCGTGATTACGCGCATCAGAGCCCATCAGGGCGCATCGAGACACCTTGGATTGCAGCGAACCTGTGGGCAAAATGTGGACACGTCACCACGCCGCACGCCGTGTCTGCTCAGCAGTCCCGCGCTGCGGTCGACGGCGGAATCGATGCACCAGCATCGGGCGCTCACGCTCAGCCTCGATGGTCGAGATCGCGCGGTGGAGGAACGGGGTGCGTCGGTCACGACCAGAGGGCGGTGATGTCTGCCTCGGTCTGGGTGAGCCGGTCGCCGGCGGCCTGTGCGGCGTCGGTGGCGTTGTGGAGGGCGGTTCGCACGTTGTCCATGGACTCGGCCCATTGCCGGTGAGCGTCGTCGTACGCGGTTTGCGCGGTCCCGGACCACTGTCCCCGCAGCGCCGTGGCCTCCCGGTCCAGAGCATCCAGCTTCTCTTGAAGAGCAGCAACCGCTTGCCGCAGGTGCACGAGCGTGTCCGCGTGCCGGTCAGCGTCGAACGAGAGGATCACGGGGTCGGGGTGGGGGTGGGAGCGTTGAGCTGCAGAATGTCGCCGGGAACGCAGCCGCTGGTCGCATCGAAGTAGGCGAGCCCGTCTCCGATGTTGAGGGTGTAGTAGCTGCCGTCGGAGTGGGTGCCGGTGAGGTAGGGCGGGTCGGAGAGGATCCAGCGGGGCGGGGTGAGGT
>Ga0308161_1000618_pt1 | contig 52689 bp, 42 predicted proteins | sample PhyFR2_FD_201034 | JGI IMG/M metagenome (GOLD analysis project Ga0308161, IMG submission 201034) | Phyllosphere microbial communities from UC Gill Tract Community Farm, Albany, California, United States - DLSLF.R2 | ecosystem: Host-associated > Plants > Phyllosphere > Unclassified | place: USA...
ATATTCCCGTAATGGGATTGGCGTATACGATAGACAGTCCTATCCGTGTCGCACAGTACGGAATTTCATCCGTAGTTTCTATAATTGATGATGAGATTATAGAAAAAATGAAAAATTTTTACAGCAGCAAGTTCAACCTGAATTACGCAAGTATTTCTACCAGGGTTGAAGATTACCGTGCTAAAAGAATAACAGCGTATCTTAATATGCTGGATGATATCGTGACCGAAAAATTTGAAGCCTTTAAAGAAGAAATTTCAAAAAATAAAACGACACTGTCCCATTTTGTAGATATGCTTCCCAATACTTCCGAGCTGAGAGCCGGACTGGAGCATTTTCTTACTCAAAAAGAAGGAATTACTTCCTCAATTAAAAGTTTTATTGAAAAACACCTTTCTCCCGGAAATATCGACGTCAATATCATGACAAAAGTTGACAAAGATAATTTTAAAAATAAGGAACAGCTGCCGGTGATCTATAACGATGCACATGCGTCCCTGCGTGGATTTGCAAAAAGCAGGCTGTCTTCATCGATGGTGCTTTCTGCAGGAATGAATCCTAGACTGTACAGTTATATTGAAGAGTTTGAAGATTTCTATCCCGATGAGAAAGGAAACATCAAAAAGAAAATCATTCTGAAGGTAAGCGATTTTCGTTCGGCGATGATTCAGGGGAATTTTTTAGCCAAAAAAGGACTCTGGGTTTCAGAATACAGAATAGAATCCGGACTGAATTGCGGTGGACATGCTTTTGCAACAGAAGGACTTTTATTAGGGCCGATTCTTGAAGAATTTAAAAATAAAAAGCATGAGCTCATTGAATCCTCACATACCTTGATGAATAAAGCCCTTGAACAGAAAGGTAAATCTCCTGTTGCTCAGCCTCTGGATATGAAAATAACAGTTCAGGGTGGAGTAGGAACAGCTGAAGAACATGAATTTCTTCTGAATACCTACAATGTAGACAGCATCGGTTGGGGTTCGCCTTTCCTGCTGGTACCGGAAGCTACTTCTGTAGATATTGAGACCAGAAAACTTCTTTTAGAATCAAAAGAAAAAGATTTTTACATCAGCAATCTGTCTCCACTGGGTGTGCCTTTTAACACCGTAAAAGGCTCTTCCAACGAAATCATCAGGCATCAGAAACAGTCGAAAAACCGGTACGGAAGTTCGTGTCCTAAAAAACTGCTGGCTCTAAGCAAAGAATACTCACCGGAAGGAATATGTACTGCGTCTAAAAAATACCAGGAAATTAAATTGCATGAACTGGAAGATGTAAAACATGAGCTGTCTTCCGAAATTTATCAGAGGAAAAAGGAGAATATATCCGAAAAAGCATGTCTTTGTGTAGGTTTAGTAAATGCGGCATATCTGGAAAACGGGCTTGAAATAAAAGGCGAAAAGCAAGGTGTTGTGATTTGTCCCGGTCCGAATCTGGCATATTTTGATAAGGAAGTATCGCTTTCAGAAATGGTAAAACATATCTACGGGAAGGCTAATATTATCTCACATAAAAACAGACCCAATATCTTTATTAACGAGATGAAAATGTATATTGATTATCTTAAAAAAGATATAGAAGAGTTTTCCGGGAAGATAACGGCAGGTCAGATAAAAAAGTGGAACAATTTTAAAGCAAACCTGTTGGAAGGTATTAATTACTACCAGAATCTTTTGGAAAAAACAGATTTTTTTAAAACAGATTTAAATATAAGGTGTCATCTTCAGCACAATAAATCCAGAATATTGCAAATAGAGATTCCTGAAAACTAATAAATGAACAGGCTGCTTCAAAAGGCAGCCTGATTTTTTAATTGGTATGATGAAGTACAACATAATCCCAGCCCACCATATCAATCACCAGAGTTTCATCCACCAGCTGTTCTGTCCCGGAGAAAAGATTAATATAAGAACCTTTGTCAAAAGAAGTATCAAATTGTGCCAGCACGTGGTCTTTGCTGAGGTTGATAAATACCAGTACTTTATGTCCGTTTTTCTCTCTTACGAATGAAATGACCTGATCCATCTTATCATTCATAATCCTTACGATTTCTCCACCAAAGTGCCCGTTCCATAAAGCCTGGTTCTGGTGTTTCAAATCAAAAATCGTGGAATAAAGCTGTGCATTGTCGTGTTTCCTCCAGATAATGGGATCTTTTTCAAAAAAATTAAGTGAACGGTCAAGGCCTGCTTCCTGTCCGTTATAAACCAGAGGAATTCCGTCCATCAGAAAAGTAAAAACGGTTACTGCATTGAGGGCATCTCCAAAATTACTGTACGGCGTTCCTTCCCAGGAATTTTTATCGTGATTATCGATGAAATTCATTCTTATCGCCTCTTTTGGAAAAACCGATACATGTTCCGCAAGATACGCTTCGGTAAGCGTTTTAACACTGTAATGGTTGATGGCAATCTGATGCAGAATATTCCATAAATTCCAGTTATACGTAGCATCGAATGCTCGTCTGTGTAAATCCCTGTCTTCAGCTTCAGCCAGCATAAAAACGGGTTTCAGGCTATCCAGTTCCGATCTTACGTTTTCCCAAAAGTCAATAGGTACAAAACTCGCAATATCGCACCGGTATCCGTCAATATCAAATTCTCTGACCCAGTATTTTAAAGCATCTGTCATATATCGGCGCAATTCCGGATGTCTGTAATCCAATTCGATGATATCATCATAATCCCGCCATCTTGTCGACTGAAACGTATCTTTTCTTGATCTGGTATACCATTCCGGATGCTCTGTAACAAGATTATTGTCCCAGCTCGTATGGTTGGCCACCCAGTCCAGAATGACAAACATCCCTTCATCATGAATCGCCTGCACCAAATTTTTAAAATCTTCTTTAGTACCAAATTCAGGATTAACGTCAAAATAATCTTTAACAGAATAATAGCTTCCCAAACTTCCTTTACGGTGAAGCTCTCCTATAGGGTGAATGGGAATCAGCCAAATAATATCAATACCCAGTTTCTTAAGCCTTGTCAATTGTTGTTTTATTGCCTCAAAAGTCCCTTCCTCAGAAAACTGTCTTATATTCAGCTCGTAAAGCGTTGCGTTTTTTACCCATTCGGGGGTGGAAATTTCAACGTAGGATTTTGGCTGGTATCGTTGATCAGAATTATGCTGCATAAGATATAAATATTATTATTCAAAAGCTGCATCGAATATCATACCTATCGGATATTGAATCAGCAGAATTAGCAAAAAATTAAACTGCAATTGGTAAAAATCAATTTTAAAGAAGATTTTATCCTCGCGATTTCCATAAAGGTTTGATGTTTGTATAACTATAAATCCAAACACCAATTCTAATAAATATTCAGTTATGATACCAAAGAAAATACACTACTGCTGGTTTGGAGGCCAGCCGAAGGATGAATTAGCAGAACACTGCATCGCCACATGGAAAAAAATTCATCCCGATTATGAAATTATTGAATGGAATGAAAGCAATGCTCCCCTGGATGACAATAATTATGTTAAAGAAGCATTTGCACAGAAAAAGTGGGCTTTTGTTTCCGATTATATACGATCTAAAGTAATGTATGAACACGGCGGCATCTATATGGATACCGATATGGAGCTGAAGCTGCCTCTGGATGAATTCCTCAACGAAAAAGCAGTTTGTGGTTTCGAAGTTAAAGGAGTGCCATATTCAGCATTCTGGATGGCTGAGCCAAATCATCAATTGGCTAAAGATTTCGTAGACTATTATAATAAGCAGAGCGGTTTTGAAGAGCGTATCAATACCGATATTTTTTCGGAAATGCTGGAAAAAGATTACGGCGCAGACCGCTACAGCGATACCATTCAAAAGCTAAAGCATGATGTTACACTATATCCGTCTGTTTATTTTTCACAGGATTTGCCAAAAAACTATGTAAGCCATCATTTTAACGGATCATGGTTTGGCGGTGATTCTGAAAATACACACAAAAAGATGGTTAATGTGTACGGTCTTTTGGAACGGCTGACAACATATCCCGGAGCGGCCAAAGCTGTAAAAAGTATTCTGGAAGAACACAAAATAATTGATGTTAATGATATACTGGATCTAATTCCTATCGATCATATAACCGATTACGTTAAGAAAAAATCTGATAAATAGTGTAAATGAAACGCTGTAGACATTTAAGTTTACGGCGTTTTTTGTTTTAATACAGTATCAAACTCAAAAAGGTCAATATTTTGTTGACCTTTCTGCATTAGCAAATGTTTGTCAATATAAACCGCATAGATGGAGCAGAGCAATTCGCATCAAGCCAACTAGTTTTCATTTTTAATAAATCATAATTTTCAGCGCTGTGCATTTTGGTTAAGTGTTGCCGGGATTTTGTTTATTCTATGAGTAATGGTTAGTGCAACTTTGTACTAACAAATAAAGACAATGAAAATAGTATTAACAGGTTCTCTAGGGAACATCGGAAAACCACTTACCAATTTACTGGTAGCTGCCGGACATCAGGTCACGGTAATCAGCAGCAAAAAAGAAAGAATAACTGAAATAGAAAGTCTGAACGCTGTTGCGGCGATAGGAAGCATTCTGGATGCAGAATTTTTGACAGAAACATTTAAAGGAGCAGATGCTGTCTATTTAATGGAAGCCTGGGAAGGCATAGGAAGTCTTTTTGATAAAGAGATTGATTTCTTGGCTGAGTTTAAAAAAATAGCTCAAAATTATGTTACGGCTGTTCAGCAGTCAGGCGTCAAAAAGATCATCCATCTAAGCAGTATCGGAGCACACTCTGATCAGGGCAACGGAAGTCTTCTGGTTCATTACAATGTTGAGCAGATTTTACAGACACTTCCTGAAGATGTTTCGATTAAATTCATGCGCCCCGTAGGATTTTTCAGCAATATGTACCGCTGGTTATCCACTATACAGTCTCAGGGTGCAATTATTCAAAGCTACGGAGGTGCAAACAAAGAACCTTGGGTATCACCTTATGATATTGCAGCGACCATTGCAGAAGAATTTCAAAAAACCTTCAGTGGAAGGACAGTACATTATATCGCAAGCGATGAGGTTTCTCCAGATGAAATTGCCAATGTTTTGGGTAAAGCTATCGGTAATCCGAATCTGGAGTGGAAAGTCATTTCAAGTGAAGAATTATTAAATCAAATGCTTTCTGCCGGCATCAATGAATGGATTGCCAAAGGAATGGTAGCCATGCAAAAGGCACAGGGAAACGGTAGTTTGTATGAAGATTTTTATGCCAGCAAACCAAAATTGGGAAAAGTGAAATTAGAAGATTTTGCGAAAGAATTCGCAGAAAAATATAAAACAATAAATTAATATGAAAACAGCATTAATAACAGGAGCCAACAAAGGAATAGGATTTGAAACGGCTAAGCAGCTTTTAGAAAACGGATATTTCGTTTTTATCGGAAGCAGAAATCTGGAAAATGGAGAATCTGCCGTAGAACAACTTAAAAAAGCAGGTTTTGAAAATATAGAGGCAATTCAGCTGGATGTAACCGATGCTGCTTCCGTAGAAAAAGCCAGATCCGAGATCGGAAATAAAACCGATGTCCTGGATGTACTCATTAATAACGCAGGAATAAACGGCGGAATGCCACAGGCCGCCCTGGAAGCACCAGTCGAATCTTTTCAGAATGTATTGGATACCAATCTGTATGGTGTTATCAGAATGACCCAGGCATTTATAGATTTACTTAAAAAATCGGAACAGCCAAGAATCGTCAACGTCTCTTCCAGTGGCTGTTCGCTTACCTTGCATTCTGACCCCAGCTGGATATATTACAGCCATAAAGCTGCCGTCTATACTGCTTCAAAAGCCGCGATGAATATGTATACCATTAATCTTGCATACGAGCTTCGCAATACACCTTTTAAAGTCAATGCAGTATGTCCGGGATTCGTTGCTACGGATTTCAATAATCACAGAGGTACCGGAACCGTGGAAGAAGGCGGAAAAAGAATTGCAAAATATGCAATGATCGCTCAGGACGGACCTACCGGAAAATTCATCAGTGAAGAATATAATCCTGAATCCGGCGAAACACCTTGGTAATTAATTCACTATTTTTACATCACCGACACCTGAGATCAAGTCATACAGGTGTTGGTTTTAAAGATCAAAAAATGAAAAGCAACCCACATCATCTGCATAAGTTCCAATCGTTATCTGAATTCCATAAGATATTCGGATTACCCAAACCGGAACATCCGCTGGTCAGTTTTATCCGTCTGGAAGACATGACATTACCTGAAGAATTGTCCGACCATATGGTATTGGACTTTTATAAGATCGCTTATAAAGATACGATCGGAAGTGCCAAATATGGGCAGCACCACTATGACTTTGGTGAAGGCGGCCTGGTTTTTACGGCTCCGGGGCAGCTTTTTGAAAAACCTAAGAATAACAAAAGCAAAGGTTTCCTCATCCTGCTTCATCCCGATTTTCTGCTTTCCTATCCGTTGGCAAAGAAGATCAGGCAATATGGTTTCTTTTCCTATTCAGCGGACGAAGCGCTGAAAGTATCAGAAAGCGAAAAAAATACATTATTTTCAGTCTTCAGCATTATTGATGAGGAGCTGAAGAGCAGGATGGATGATTTCAGCCAGGATGTGGTAATCTCCCAGCTCGAACTTCTTCTCAACTACAGCAGCAGGTATTACAAACGGCAATTTATCACCTATAAGGCCGTTAATGATCATCTTATCGAAAAATTTGAAAAAGTTCTGGATCTTTATTTTAATTCAGACGAAGATCTTCAGAACGGAATTCCGACAGTACAGAACATTGCCGATCAGTTAAATGTATCAGCGAGCTATCTGAGTGACCTTTTACGGTCATTAACAGGACTCAATACCCAGCAGCACATTCACAACAGGTTCGTTGAAAAAGCAAAGGAGATACTTTCGACCACAGATCTTTCTATTTCTGAAATTGCCTATCATATGGGATTTGAATATCCGCAGTCCTTCACAAGATTATTCAAGAGCAAGACCAATCAGACCCCTTTGGAGTTCAGACAGTCATTCAATTAGCCATTAATAATTAACCTTAAAACAGCAATGTATTCCGGGGCTTCCGGGAAGTTAAATCATCACCAAAAGTGCATGGTTTTTCTTTTACCTTGAAAGAAAAACGATTTACTTATATTTGCCCTGCAAAGCAAATTGAAATGTTCAGAAAATTTTTCATTGTATTTATTCTTGGCTTTTACACGGTCTTTTGTTCGGCCCAACAGGTTCGGCCCTCAAAATCATCTGAAATTTACCGTGATATTAAAACCCTGAAACACCTTCCTAAAGTCTTATACCTTGCGGCTCATCCTGATGATGAAAACACGGGATTACTCTCCTGGCTGATCAACGACCAGAATGTAGAAACAGCCTATCTGTCTTTAACCAGAGGCGATGGCGGACAAAATTTACTAGGTACAGAACAGGGTGCTGCATTAGGTTTAATCAGAACGCATGAACTTTTAGAGGCAAGAAAATTAGACGGTGCCCAACAGTTTTTTACCCGCGCCATTGATTTCGGGTTCTCAAAAAATACAACGGATACCTTTAAACAATGGAATGCAGATAATATCACGGCGGATGTAGTCTGGGTAATCCGAAAATTCCGTCCGGATGTGATCATCTGTCGTTTTCCTCCTACTGCTGCGGCAGGCCACGGACAGCATGCAGCTTCGGCTGTGGTGGCAGAAAAAGCTTTTAAGCTGGCGGGCGATAAAACGGCTTTTCCAGATCAGCTGAAATATGTAAATGTATGGCAGCCGAAACGCGTATTGTGGAATACGTTCCGGTTTGGCGCAGTCAATACAACCGCTGAAAATCAACTGAAAGTCACGGTCGGGCAATATGATGCACAATTGGGAATGGGCTATGGCGAATTGGCCGGATTAAGCAGAAGCTTACATAAAAGCCAGGGTGCAGGAACACAGTCTGTAGCCGGGATTAAAACCGAATATTTTGCCCACGTTACGGGCGAGCCTGCAAAGGCAACACTTTTTGATGGAGTAGTTCAGTCCTGGACTGCAAAAGGAAACGCTGATATTGACCAATCTTTAGATAAAATTATTTCCGGATTTAACTTCAATGAGCCAGACCGCAGCTTGCCTGCTTTGCTTGCATTGAGAAAAAAGGTAATGGCATTAAAGGATTCGGACCTGAAAGAGGATAAAATTAAATCTCTTGACCATATTATTTTAAGCTGTGCCGGGTTAATGGGTGAGGCCGTTACCAACCAGGCTGAAGCAGTTGCCGGGGATCGTTATAATTTCAGGTTAAATTTAATTTCAAGAGCTGTAAATCCTGTTGTTTTAGAAAATGTAAAATGGCTAGGAAAGTCAGAAAGCTTCAACAGAAAACTGTCAAAAGATTCTTTAATTACCATTCAGCATGAAATGCAGATTCCTTCAGATGCAACACTTACAGAACCTTACTGGCTCGCGAAAGCTCCCACAAACGCAGCAACTTTTTCTGTTCCGGATGATACTTTAATCGGTTTGCCCGAAGCAGAATCACCGCTGAATGTTCTGCTTGATTTAAAAATCGGTTCGGAAAAGTTTCAGGTTAAATTACCTTTATCTTTCAAGAAATTGGATCCGGTGCGTGGCGATGTAGTGGAAGCTTTGCGAATTGTTCCTGCATTGGAACTGAAATTTGCACAGCCGCTTTATTTGGCCAAAGAAAATGAAGATTTACAGGTAAGCCTGAATTTTAAGGTTAATTCAAATAAACAGTTCGGCAAGGGTATTGTCAACCTGATGTATAACGGAGAACGCTTAGGCGGCGCTGATTTAAATTCCATGAATGGAAAAGATTTTACCATAGATTATGTTATTCCTAAAACGAAGCTTGCGGCAATTAGTTCATCTCGCCTGCAGCTTGAAGCCAATTATATTGCAGACGGAGTATTATACAACAAAAAACAGATCTTGATTCAGTATCCGCATTTACCTACTTTACAATATTTTGCACCGGCATCGGTCACCGTCATGAAAGGTGATATTCAGACGAAGGTTAAAAAAGTAGGGTACATCGAAGGTGCGGGAGATTTCATTCCGGAGTTTCTGCGCATTGCAGGTATTCAGGTGGATGTCCTGAAAGACGAAGATTTTTATGGCAGCATCGATCAATCCGGCGTAAATGGTAATCAAAACAAGCTGTCGCAGTATGATGCCATCGTACTGGGTGTTCGTGCCAATAACACCGAGAAAAAGCTGGGCCGCTGGATGCCTTTTTTATGGTCGTATGTAAAATCAGGAGGTAATCTGGTGATGCAGTACAATACCAATCAGGATACTACCGTTGATCAGCTGGGCATCTACAGTTTCACCATTGCCAATAAAAGAGTTACTGAAGAGAACGCTGAGGTTACGTTTTTAAAACCGGATCATAAGCTGCTGAATTATCCTAACAAAATTACAGCCAATGATTTTAAAGGCTGGGTACAGGAGCGTGGCGCTTATTTCCCTGATCAATGGGACGCCGCCTATGAACCGCTTTTTGAAATGCATGATACGGGCGAAGAACCTCTGATGGGATCAACGCTGTATGCCAAATACGGGAAAGGTAATTTTATCTATACACCGCTCGCATTTTTCAGACAGCTTCCTGCGGGAAATGTCGGTGCTGCACGGTTATTTTTAAACTTTTTATCTGCACAGAAAAACTGATGAACAAGAAAATTAATTGGAAGATCTGGTATCTGTTATTAGCATTTGCTTTAGTATTGCAGATCGCATTGTATTATTGGTTTACTAAATTCTGGGCATGAGTACTATAGATTGGACTGTTCTTATTTTTACCCTCGTTATAGTGGTTGTGTATGGGGTATTCATCGGCCGTGGCCAAAAAAGCAATGAATCTTACCTGAAAGCGGATAATAAAATGCCCTGGTACATTGTGCTTTTGGGGATTATGGCTACGCAGGCAAGTGCCATTACGTTTCTTTCGGCGCCGGGTCAGGCGTATACAGACGGGATGCGTTTCGTTCAGTATTATTTTGGTCTGCCTTTGGCGATGATTGTGATCTGTATTACCTTCATCCCGATCTTTCAGCGGTTAAATGTATATACCGCCTATGAATATCTGGAAAACCGCTTTGATAAAAAAACACGAGTGCTCACTTCGCTGCTGTTTCTTTTTTCCAGGGGATTATCAACTGGGATCAGCATTTATGCACCGAGCATTATTCTGTCAAGCGTGTTGAACTGGAACATTTACGTCACCAATGTTTTAACAGGCGGCATTCTGTTGATTTATACGTACGTTGGCGGGGCAAAAGCAATCGCTCACACACAAAAATTACAGTTTCTTATCATTTTGGGAACCATGGCTTTCGCCGGTTATCTGCTTATCGAGAATATGCCGAACGGAATAGGTTTCAACGATGCACTGTATCTTGCCGGGAAATCCGGAAAGCTTAATGTCATTACCACAGAATTCGACTGGAAAGATAAATACAATATCTGGAGCGGATTAATTGGAGGTTTTTTTCTCGCACTTTCTTACTTCGGTACCGATCAGAGCCAGGTCGGTAGATATATTACGGCGAAGGACAATACCAATGCCAAAATGGGGCTGCTGCTGAACGGGTTGGTTAAAATTCCGATGCAGTTTGCCATTCTTCTCATCGGTGCTTTGCTTTTTGCTTTCTTTTCCCTGAAACCGGCTCCGATTTATTTCAACGAGCGTTCTTATCAATATTTAAAGGAAACAAAACCTGAGCAGGCTGCTGTTTTTGAAAAAGAGCATCAGGATTTGCAGGTAAAATTTAATGCAGAATCGAAAGAAATTTTAAAGTTAAAAGAAACTAGTTCTCCGCAGCTTACCCAAACCATTCAGGATTTTAAAAATACACAGACCCAGGTAAAAGCGCTTCACGGCAGGGTAGAGGAAGCGATCAACAAGTCCAACTATAATGCGGAGAAAACAGATACCAATTATATTTTCCTGTATTTTGTGAAAAATACCTTACCGGTCGGGATGATCGGTTTGCTGTTTGCCGTTATTTTCCTGGCCAGCTGGGGCTCCATTTCGGCTGCGCTGAATTCACTTGCTGCCTGCTCATTAAAAGATGTTCATCTGATATTCAAAAAAGAAATTCCTGATGAGAAAACCGAACTGAAATACAGCCGGCTGCACACGTTAGCCTGGGGAATTTTCTCAATCGGTGTAGCGATGTTTGCCACGCAAATGGGTTCCCTTATTGAGGCAGTGAATGTATTAGGTTCTCTTTTCTACGGCCCGATATTGGGGATTTTCCTGGTCGCTTTTTACTATAAGAAAATCAACGGAAAGAATGTTTTTATTTCTGCAATTCTGGCTGAAATTGCGGTTATTGCCGTGTATCAGTTCGATATTGTTTCTTTCCTCTGGCTTAATGTAATAGGCGCCGCAGCAGTCATTCTTTTTTCTGCCGTCGGGCTATTGTTTTATAAGCCGAAAGCAGTAAATTCGTAAACAAACAATAAGAGCCTGTTTAAATTTATAATTTATTTTTACCATTAAGGAGTTAAGCCTCTTTAGCTTAAAAAGCTTATTAAAAATCAATGTGTTGATTTCTTAATTAGAATCAGTTTAACCAGCTTAAATTCTTAATGTTAAATTTAAGAATAAGATCACCAAATGATTTGCGGTTAATGCTGAATTAAGTTTAAACAATTTTAATCATAAGATAAACAAACAAATAAAGTGTTATGAAAACAATTTTTAAATCTGCTACCGTACTTGTTGCTGCGATGACGATTTCCGTGAATGCCTTTGCACAGGAGACTAAAAAGCCGGCAAGTCCTCCAATGACTGCTACAGGAAAAATTAAAGATGCCAACATTACCATCAACTACAGCAGTCCTTCTGTGAAAGGGCGTACCATCTGGGGTGGTCTGGAAGCGTATGATAAAGTTTGGCGTGCGGGTGCCAACGAAGCCACGACTTTTGAAACGGATAAAGACATTACCGTTCAGGGTAAAAAACTTCCGGCCGGAAAATACAGCTTTTTCCTGATCCCTAAACAAAGCGGAACCTGGACGGCCATCTTCAACAAAGAGCCAAAACAATGGGGCGCTTATAAATACGATCAGGCGAAAGATGCTTTGCGCGTAGATGTAAAAACAAAAGCATTACCAACTACCCAGGAAGCGTTGGTGTACAAGATCAACAAAAACGGATTCACCATGGATTGGGATAAAATCTCGGTTCCTGTGGAGATTAAGTAAGGTTGAATATGAAATTTGAAATCCCGGTTTGGCCGGGATTTTTTTTTGGTTGGTATTGATGATTTTTAAAGATAACTAACAAGCTTGAATTAGCATTTATTGTTATCATATTTAGATTTACGGTTTTCCACAATTTCTTCATATATGCTTTATTTATATTTGAAAAATAATAACCAATATCTATTATAATGATAACTCTTACAACAATTTTAGTGTTTTTATTTATTACGTTTTTTGTCAATTTCCTGATAGTAAGATTTAGAGAAAATAAATTTCCAGATAAAACTAAAAATGAAAATTTAAGATCAACAGAAAAAATTAGGCAAACAGTTTTGATCTCGGGACTAGCAATGATATTTATTTCTATGCTTTACATTAATTTCTTTTATCAAACAGAATCTGAAATAGCAGCTGAAAAAGAAAGGAAGGAAAAATCAGATAAAATTTCAGCGGAAAAATTAGCACGAGAAAATGATATAAAAAGATTGGGGTTAACACCCACTGAAGTTGAAATCTTACTTCAGCATGAAATTCCTGTCAATAATTTAGCAGATGAAGTCAAAAATGCGTATCTAATCTTAAAATCTCAAAAGTATTTTGTAGACACTGAGATTATAAGATTTACGGGTCTGGCTAAAAAAACCAAAAGTTCTGAATTTGCAAAAAGAATTGAGAAAACCAAAGATTCTTTAATTAAAAATAAAGATAAAATTGGTAAAAAACAGATTGCTGATTTAGACAAAAAGACATCATTAGAAGAATCACAGATGCGATTAAAATATGGAGAGAATCTTAGAGATTTATTGCTAGATAAAGGTTTAGATATTAAAGTAACAGTTTTTGGCAAAGGCAATAAAAAAATAAGGTTGACCTACATTCTCTTTAATGATGTTTGGTTTCGAAAATTTGAAACATTAGGCTATTTTGATATGATTCACCAGAACGGCTTTAACCATATTGAGTTATCAGATGGATACGACTATGGCAGATGGATGCAGTATGGAAAATAACAAGCTTAAAGTACTAAGCTTAAATATGAAATTTGAAATCCCGGTTGGCCGGGATTTTTTTGCAAAAATTATTATTGTAAATTCTAGCGATATTAATGATTTATTTTTTTGTTTCTTCCAGAAATTCTTAAGTTAATGTCAAAATTGAATTTAGTTTTTCGAAAGATTTTGAAAATTAGATATAAAGCTCCAATAATTTGTATTTCAAAATTCTCTTTGAAAATACTGTTGTTTTGATACTCTTGATTGGAATGTGTTAAAATATCTGCATAAGATTTTGTCTGACTTTTTTCAACAGGTTTAATTGTACTCATTTGTAATATTTATTAATTGATATTACAAAGATTGGTTATTATTGAATATGAATGTTATCCAAAATTTTATCCAGTTTATCCAAAAATAAAAATAATGAACTGTAAATTAAAACGTTAGTTTAATCTGTATTGATAATCTTACTTTGAGGAATTTTAAATTGATTTTGTTTTTCTATTGACAATTTATTTTCTGTAAAAAGAGTTTTGCGTATATCTTCAGGCTTGGGCTGTTCTTCTTTATCTATAAATTCAAAATGATCTAAAATCATTCTAGATATGGCGCTGGTATTATTTTTTCCATTTCTTTTTGGGGTTTCAATAAAGCCTTTTTCGATTAATTCAGAAAACAAAAATCCAATTGATTGTAAACTTCCTTTGATTTTAATTTTTTGCGGAACTACAATTTCTTCAGCATTTATAGATTTTGATAAATCAGACGATATTTCTGAAGTAATTTTCTTTTCTAGACTATCTCCTTTGTAATCAGTAGTATGATGTTGTAATAATTTTTCCCTATTTCTATCAAATATTCTATTCATGTGTTTAAAGTGCATATCAATATTATCTGAATCAAAATATTTTAAATCAAAAAAATATAAAGTTTTGACGTAATAGTATACTAAATGATTTTTATATGTACCATAATCATCAAATTTATCTTTAGGACTATAATACCTTTGATATAGATTATTTCCAAGAATATAATAATCAATTTGTTTTATTCGTTCGGCTAAAAATTTGAAATCGTCATTTTTTTCAAAGTAATCAGATATGGTTGCGTAAATATATTTTTCTTTAAAATTTTTGAAACTATATTTTAAATATTCAATGACTTCTTCTTCGGTAAAATAAGATACTATTACATATTTAATCAAATTATCGTTGTCAAGTTTATTTTCAATAGAGTTTATATAATCAAGAAAATAACTATAATCATGATTTCCATTTTTTGCAATGTTAATTTCAAAATCTGACAATTTATTAGCTTTAAAAACTTCTACTTCATTTATAAAATTTGAAAACTTATTACGATGTAAAAGATTGTCTTCAGTTGCTTTCTGTTCTTCGATTGCCTTATGATTCATCTCTAATTCACCAAAAAATTGATAAATTTCTTCTTTTAAAAATCTATACAAACTGTAGAAATAATCTTTTCCATTGTATTTATAAAAATCTATTTCACCTATTATGAAGACATAATCAAAAGATCTTTCCTCTCTTTTTTCATAAGTATAAATTAAATTACCTGCTATAACTTCAAAATCTTTCGGAAAAAGAGATATTTCTATATCATAGGTAAGTTGCTTGTTATGCTCTAATTGACTGTGCTTTGAAAAAAGGATGTTTTCTAAAATTTTAATGTCAGCGAAATAATGTTCATGTATATATTTCTTTATTGTTAAAGATTGATTTTTTTCCTTTTCTAATAGATAATAATTAAACTCCAAGTTTTTGAAAATTTTTAAAAAATCTACATAAGTATGAGAGTAAATATTGACTTTTATGTCTTGATGATTTATTGACTCTATTTCTTCGAAATGTTTTTTCCAATCAGGATTAGTTCTTAAAATCTCTTTTTGAATTTTAATTTTTCCGTAATCTTGTTGATGATTTATAATATTAAAAAGTTTCATACATGGAACATTAGTAATTGGCAACTAATACAAATTTATAAATAAAATGTTTTAGGAAATTGCTTAGATTGTAAGAACATTCAGACTATTAGAAACTGATTAATTTTTTCGAGATTTATTAAAGAATTTAATAAATAAATTTTTATAAAAAAATCCCAACAGAAGATGGGATTTAGTTTAAAAGTATAGTTTATTTACCTTGCTGTTTCTTAGGTGGTTTTAAAGAAGGTGTATTTCCCGGTGTTTCTTTATTATCACGCTGTCGTTTATCTGGTTTTCCAGTTGATTCTGCTATTCTTTTTGGTCCTGGTTTTAGTGCCATAATATTAATATTTTATTGTTAATTAAATCAAATTTATAATTAATGATTTATATTACCTTACGGGTTTCCGTAAACACAAATAAATCCCAACTCTCGTCAGGATTTTCAATATTTATTTTTTTATAGTCCAGCCATTTCAAAGAATTTAGATAATTTAATATTTTGGGCTTCACAAATTCTCATGACGGTAATTAAACTGATCTGATAATTTTCATCTTCCCTAATTCTTCTTACCGTCTTTTCGTCAATATTATTTTCATTAGCAAATTGGCTGTTATTATTCATAGGAATAACCCATTTATCCCGTATAAATTCAACGATCTTTCTATTTGCAATTTCCATAGAAACAAATAAAAGCGTAATTCTGTAAAATGATTCGGACTAAAATCCGAATTGTGACGATTTTTTATTACATTTGTAAGACAAGTCGCATCAAAGTAATCAAATAAAAAACACAAACCCTCCCATGAAAAAAAACAAAAACTTCGAATCCCGTCTCTGGTCCGGCCGGAAGAAGCATTCGGCACTCCGGCTGATGGATGTATTTTTCCAGTTCCATGACCTGATCGCTGCCAAAGAACGCCTCAACTGTATCATGCAATACGCCGCACAGTGCAAAACCCGGATTCCGGAAGATCCTTCTGTTGTTTTTCACTTTCACCAGTCGCTGCGGTCGTTTCTCAGGGCGGGGTGGTGCCTGAGAAATAAGCAAGGGAAATGGCTGGTTCATACACTTCCCGAACATAGTAGTCCGCTGTCACAGGGTTCCCTGACGGAGGAAGAATACCGCGATCCGGCAAAGGTTTTCCAAAAAGCTTTTAAAGAATACGATCTTGAGAAATTCGAGGAGTTCCTGGCGGAAGCTGTGTATTTCTCGCTGGGAACTTTCAATAACGTACCGGAGCACAAAATGGTGGGTCCGTATCTGCATCTTATCAAAATGCTGGATGCAGCCTGGCTGATCCTGAAAAGGCCCGACTGAAATTCAGTCGGCATCAAAAGTCTTACATCACAACTGAAAATACGGATCATTGATGAAGCATGAAAGCTTCTCACAAATCTTTTATTAAAAGTTTTAATTTCAAATACTGATTGAACTCAACTTCTTCACTGACTTGTTTAAAGCCGTAGACAGGCTGTATAATAAATACCACAAAAAAGGGTTTTTCTAACGCCCGGAGATTTTTTGGTATGCTATTTTATGGTATTATCCTTACATAATTATGTTAAGTATCAATGACCGAAAGACAATTGAAAATCCGGCAACAGGCGTTTGCACTAAGTGTTTGCACAATAGTATTCATGGTTGTCTACAACCTCTGCACCTGGCATGCTGTTTCGTCAGAGAATTTTACATCATTTACTTTTGACTTCGAGAGATCAATTCCGTTCGTGCCACTGTCGATCATTCCTTATATGGCAAGCGGATTTTTTTTCTGTCTCGTATTTTTTTCATGTAAAAACAAATATCAGCTAAAAATAGTAACCTGGAGAATGCTTTTTGTAATAATCTTCGCAGGAATATTTTTTGTGGCAGTTCCTTTACGGTTTTCATTAACGAAACCTGAAGTGTCCAACAGTATCCTGAACCTTCCTTTTTCATTTTTAAATACTTTCGATTCGCCGTTTAACCAGTCACCGTCACTGCATATTACTTTTGCCTTTATATTCTGGTCGGTGTTTAAAGATCTTTCGGGGTGGCGTATTTTCTTATTGATCTGGCTTATCCTTTTGGGGATTTCAACACTGACTACGTATCAGCACCATGTTATTGATATCTTAACCGGAGCTATTCTTGCGCACGTTAGCTTTATACTCATTCCTTACCGCAAGAAGGATCCAAAATACCGAAGCTGCTGGCTGGCAAATTATTATTTCCTGTCGGGATGGATCCTTATTTTAGCGGCTTTATTGCTTCATAAATACTTTATATCTGAAGGATTAATTCTTTTTTTACCTGCATTAGTGACGTTTGTGATCGGTTACTGTTACCAGAAAGACATGCGTATTGTATCTGAACTGATGGTAACCGTAAAACAAAGCATTCGCCAGTCCTGAAATAGAGGACCCTCATGACAGATCAAATAAATATCAAAAAACTGATTGTGTTTATGAATTAAGTTCTTTTATTTTTTATGTTTATATACTACATTTCCGCCCAGCCAGGTTTCTTCTACTGTAATATTGCGCATATTCATGCTGATTTTATCCTTAGCCATACTTAACGGATCTTCTGCAAGGATGATGAAATCTGCAAAATGGCCTTTAGGTAAAGAGCCCGCCCATTTTTCGGCATAGCATTGCCACGCTGCATCATAAGTAGCTGCACGCAGAGCCTCTTCGGGCGTCAGACATTCATCTGCATTAAGCACAGGAGGGAAGTCATATCCCGGCGGATGCGCTTCCATGACACGCGTAATAGACTGTTCCATCATTCTTAACGGGCCAATCGGGGTCACGGTATGATCGCTGTGAAGAGAGATTCTTAATTTCTTATTAAGGGCAGATTTGCAGAGGTCCAGCATATTTACCTTTTCATTGCCATCCAGTTGCTGGCCTTTGAAGATAATATCCTTAAAAACAAATCCCCAGTAGCCGACATGGCCTATTAAAAAACTCGGTGAGATGCCTAATTTTGCCATTTCATTAAGCTGTTTCCGTTCGCTAAATAATGAGCAATGCTCAATACGGTTGCGGAGCGGGGTTCCTGTATGGGATTTAAGTGCATTACGGTATGCCTTTAGAGTAAGAGTCACGGCTTTGTCGCCATTGGCATGAACCATAATAGGCCAGCCCTTATCAATCATGATTGATTTGATCAATTCGGAATAAGCCTTGGGTGACTTGAAATCAAAAATACCTGCTTTATGCGTTTCCGGCGGACAGGCATAATCTTCCGACTGATAACCCGTGAGTCCCTGATTCGAACCGTCCGAAACTACTTTTACGTGCCCGAAATAAAGATCACTGTATTTTTCGGTGGCTTTGTATCGGGGTAAATGAGGAAGTTCTGTTGACGTTTCGCAATATCTGGCGCCGCCCAATCTTACAGGCAATACTCTTGAATTTACATAAGGTTTGAGGTAACGAAGATATTCTTTATTCAGGATCGCGTCATACATAGACGTTACTCCTCGTGAGTTGGCTTCGGCAAAAAAAGCATCGAGGTTTTTACTCATGTTTTCTTTCGCTAATTTCATAATCTGTGGTTTGAAGGTGCTGAAAGCATACAAAAGACCTTTCTCTTCCTGCAGCAAACCACGGCCTTTTTGCTCAAATTCCTTTTCTGTGGTATATCCATCTTTTTTGAGGTCAGCTTTATTTTTCTGATATACCTTAGAAATTGCAGGACTGTTTATATACACCGTATGTCCGGATGCGCTGATGACCATGATGGGTATGGTTGTGCTTACATCGTTTAAAAACGTATAGTCAATGTTTTTGAAATTATCCTTGAAGTAAGGTGTCAGCAAAGCGGGATCTAAACCATTTGCCAATAATACGGCATCATCGGATTCCGGTGGCAGGTTGGCCTTTAGTGTTTCCTTCATCCAGTTTTTGTCATAACCCTTTCTGATGTTTTGACCGTCAAAAGGGCCTACATCTAAAAAAGAAGCCATAAGACCGGAAAAAACCACGTGGATATGGGGTTCGAAAAGGCCGGGCAGGAGGGTTTGTCTGGATTTGAGTTTCCTCACAGTATATTCATCTTTGAAACGGGCATCCATTTCTCCGATCACGAAGGAAAAACTGCCGGTAGCGACCACCCGGCCTTCAGCAAAACCTATGGCTTCCACCATATCGGCATTGCCGTCTATCATTGGCCTGATAATTCCGCCTGTAAATACAACAGGTGCGGGCTGTACAGCTTCAGGTTTCTTGTCAGGCAGGCCTGCTGTCATTAGTGTCAGGTTTTCCGGCCCGAAAAGATCTTCTTTTAATAAGGTAACAACGGGATTGGTGCATGCGCAAAAACACATGTGACCGTGCTCGTGAGAGTGCTCTGTCATGTTAAAAAGTTTTATGGTTATTAAATGTATTTTTCAGAATAAATTTAAAATAAATATTCTATTTAAACAATGATTCTCGTTATTTTTTAAGAAAAATAGTTAAAATTTTTAATTAGTTTGAAATAATTTAATTAAAAACTTTCACGGAAACTTTTTTTTCTTAGTTTTGTGAATTAAATAACTAATAAACTATTACCATGAAAAATCCAGGCTCTAATTTTCCCCATCCTATATTTCTACCATATCTATTCTAGAAGTTTTTTAAGCTTCCTATAAATTACATATTTACAAAAGATATCTCTGCCTCTTTCAGATAAGAGCAAAATAAAAAAACTACCATAACTATGTTTAAACTTCTACGTACAAGAACTTTCATGTTTCTTATGTTTTCGTTTCCATTGTATGCTCATTCCCAATTGGTTGGTTCTGATGTGCAGGTATGGGAAAAGATAAATTCTGCATCGCGGGATGCTGCCCGGTGCAAGGACGAAAACCTTCTGAATTTCCACTGCGGGATCAAAGACAAGCTGTTGAAAAAGTATATTAAATACAGCAGAGACAAAAGCCATACGCTGAGCCTGGTACATGCTTCAAAAGAGGACGAGCTGATTTGGGAAAATAAGGATAAAAATGTTTCTTTAGGCAATACCTTATACAGGAGAGAAAAAAAATCTAAAGAAATTGGTAAAAAGCCCAGCATTTTTTCATTTACCGCTACGGCAAATTCAAACAAAGAAAAATCCGATAGCCTAAAAATAAAGTTTGAAGATCAAAATCTGTATGAAATGATTTTCTTCCTGAAAAAGGCCAAAATAATGGATCTGAACAAAATACATTCTTATCTCTCCATAAAATACGGAATTTCTCTGGAAAAAGGCAAATATTACGGGAGTGACGGAAAAGTAATCTGGGATCCTGAAAAGCATGCAGCGTATAAACATCGGCCGACAGGATTGGGAAGGGATGATGGCAATGAGCTTTACCAAAAACAGTCATCCAACCAGGTTGATTCTTTTCTTGCTATCGGAATCAATGAGATCAAAAGAACCAATTCGGATAATCCAACGGTCATTGACAATAACAATTTTGTAATGTGGTCTGATGATAATAAGACTATGTCATTAAAGCCTGAAAGAGATATTGATGTGCTGGAAAGGAACTGGGAGATCAGTTTTATCGGAAACAAAATTCCTAAGACAGGTTATCAGGTAAGAATTATCAAAGAAACGGTAAACCCTCGCTCCTTGCCGCTTTCCTACTGGATGCTGCTTAAAAAAGATAATGGCGATATTAAAAAAATACCGGGGACTGAAAACGGTAATTTTATAACCTTCAATAAAGTAGATTTTTTGGACGCTTTTGATACGGTAGACAAAACGTCTTTCACTTTTGCAGTAAGCCCTGTAAAAGACACTAAACCGGATACGCCAAACCAGGATCCCAGATCCGGAAATGTATATAATGAAAAAGATCTTTCGCTGGATCTTACAAAGATAGCCCTGTATCCCAACCCGGTAAAGAAAGACCAAAATTTCACCATTGTTTTTCCGCCGATGGAAAACCTGATTATTTCTATTTATGACGGGGGTGGACGACTTATTGCCCTGGATAAGGTCAGCAGCAGTGCAAGGTCATATGTCAATCATCTTCCGCTCCAGAGTTCATACCTGGTCAACCTTACTCAGAACGGGAAAATCATAAAAACTTTCAAACTAATCGTAGAATAACTTATACCATGAAAATATACAGAAAACGGCTTCCTTTTACCAGGAAGTCATGCCTAATGTTGTGTTTCTTTGCCTGCATGTTCATATGTGCCAGCTTTACGAAACAGGACAGGCAAAAGGTTCGGTCTTTTAAACTCCGGATGATGGATAAATATGTCTACCATCCGACAGCAGAAGATATAGATTCAGCAGAAGATTCAGAAAAAGATCTCTCTAAGTATAATGCTTCTGGTATCATTAAAGGCCTAAATAAAGAGAATTCTAAGACGGAATTTATTTCAAATGCTGCATTTTCGGAAAGTAAAAAATCAGATAATATTTTTGATTCCGAAGAAAAGCAGGGAACTATCGGCGAATTTTCCGATGATGAATCAGACGATGTATCCGATAATTTTTTCACGATTAATATTCCTGAAATAAACAAGCAGAATATCAAAGCATATTTGGTGTATGATCTTTTCGGACTGGATTCTTATCATTCAGTTTCAAGATCAATTAATAAAAATATTGCTTTCGGAGGAAACATTATTGTTGCTAGCAGTAAATGGAGCACTCAGAAGGAAGAGATTTCCTTAAATTCTTTGGAAAAAGGAAAAAATACAATTCTATTTACCTCTTCTCTGAATGGAGTAAAATATAAGGTACAAAATGTAAAAATTATTTTTGAAAATAATCTTAAACCTTCCGATCATACTTCATCGTTGTTATCAGGCAATACGCTTTATATTAAAGGTGTTGAAAGCGGATCTGTACTTGTTAAAGACAAACCTGTATCTTCTGTAAAAGGAGAATATGAAACTTTAATTGAGCTTACGGAAGCGGATAAAGCAAAAGGTTTTGTGTCTATTACCGATGCAAACGGAGCGAGAGACTATAAAATCCCTGAGAGTAAATCTTCATTCAAAACTTTGAGTGAAGAAAAATTTGCTCCTCTTGTCATTAATATTTCAAAGGATGCAGGGTATACAGAATCGTATGAAAATTCAACCATTACGATTGAAAAAAATTCTGTAGAGAGTAATGCTCAGGTTCAGGTTTTAAAGCTTAGAAAAAAAGATTATCCTGCTGTTTCCAGAGAAATTAAAAACATGACTGTAAACTCCGGTGCATACCGTCTGGAAAGCCGTTCGGGAGAGTTTACAAAAAATATGGTTTTCTCTTTTCCGTATGATGAGAAGAAATTAGGCGCAAGATCTGCAAAAGAACTGAAAGCTTTTTATTTTGATTACACATCAAAAAAATGGAAAGTTGATCCTAGCAGTAAAGTAGATACGGAGAAAAAAGTAATTACTGTTGAGACAAAAGGTGATACCGATTATATCAACGGAGTTATTTCGGTTCCTGAATCTTCACAGCTTGAGGCATTTACTCCTACAAGCATCAGCGGATTGAAAGCCGCAGATCCTACGGCAGGCTTACAATTGATGGATGTTCCTACGGCTACACAGAAAGGAGATGCAAGCGTCAATTATCCGATTCGTGTTCCTGCTGGTTTGGGAGGGCTTCAGCCTTCATTATCAATAGGCTACAGCAGCACAGGAGGAAACAGCTGGATGGGAGATGGCTGGAATATCAACGGATTGTCTTCCATTACCTTGGATACAAGATGGGGAACGCCTGTTTTCAATGAAGAAAAAGAAACAGAGCTTTATTCTTTGGACGGAGAAATGCTTGTGTATCCCAACGAATATCTTCCTCACAGACATAATGATGTGAATGAAAACAACACCGCTATTACTACCGATAAACAGAACAGGTCTGATTATACCAATCCTAATGATGGTACAAAAAAACAGTTCTATTTAAGAAAAAATCATGATTTTACTCTTATTGAAAGAATAGGAACAGCTCCAAGTAATTATACATGGAAAGTAACTTCTACTGATGGTACCAAAAGATACTACGGAGGTTCATCAGATTCAATGCTTTCGGGTTCGGGAGGAATTGTTCACTGGGGACTTCGAATGGTAGAAGATGCACACGGTAATAAAATGGAATTTACTTATTATAATGAATTTGCATCGGGAGCCTTTTTCCAGATTAAGAAAATTGAATATGGGAAAAATAAAGATTATAGTGTAAACTTCAATAAAGAAACAAGTATTACCAGACAGGATATCAATATCAATGCAAAACAAGGCGTTCCGAGATCTGAAGCTTTTCTGCTAAAGAATATTGAGGTTAAATACAAAACCGAGCTTATCAGAACCTATAAAATGGATTATATAAACGGAGAATTTTATAAGACTCTCTTGAAAAGAATTTATATCGTTCCTAATAATCCGTGTTCTACAACGCTTGCAAAAGCTGCTCAGGAAAATAAAGAACCCGAGGACAGTAAAGCACCGACAAGTAAAGCACCTATAAGGGGTATGGACGACGGAACAGGGGGTAATGGTGGCGGTCCCGGAGGTATAGAGCCGACATGTAACGAGATCTCCGACAGCTATACGTTCGACTACTATAATGATGTAAAAGATGGGTCGGGTAGTGTAAAGATATTTGGACCGGATACTGCTATTAATTTTCAGAATGCGTATAATGATGAACCTTATTCAAATTTTGTAACAAGTTTAATCAAGCCTTCTAAGATCAATGGAAATATAAGTACCGAAACAGGGCTCAATATAAGAATTGCTGCGGGATTAAATTTTTATACACCTTCAAGTGCAGCCTACGGACATCTGATGTTCGGCTTCCCTTTTGGCAGTTCCACTGCTAAAGCAAGAAATGCCCAGCAGCTAATAGATTTCAATGGAGATGGGATTCAGGATATGATTTACAGAAATCCGAGTAGAGGACTGCTTCTAAGATCCGGAAAACTTGATGATCAGGGAAAATTAAGCTTTTCAGAGTCTAAGCCAATTGAAAACTATACCGGAGGTGACTTTTCTTATACGGAAACGAAGACCAAAAATAGGGGTTGGGATATGGGAGCAATAATTTACAGTAAATCTGAAACAAATTCTACAACCCAAGGTTCTACAAAAACCTATTTGATTGATGCTAATTCAGATGGCTTAATGGATATTGTACATGACGGAGAAGTCTGGTTCAACAGATTTGATTTTGGTGCCAATACATCTTTCATGACCAGGCATTCGGAATATACGGAGAATATGGTGGTAAAAGCAAAAGCCATACAGGCTCCTATCAAATGGTGTGGGGATATAGGCTCTGTACCGGACCCTTGTCCGGGAGAACCGGAACCTGATCCGATGGATATTGGTGATGTTGTAAAAGTATGGGTTGCACCTAGAGACGGATATGTGAAGTTTACAGATACTGTTTCAATTGCACCGATGTTAGTTTCAGACCCATCTACTGCTTTGTCAGATCAAATGTATTATGGCGTTGAGATTAAAAATCCTACTCCTCAAACCTGGACTGTACCTGTTAGCTACGTAAATACAAGAATATATTTAAAACAGCTTTTAGCCACAGACGCTCCTCAGAATATTGTGATCAACCGATATAATGATTATTATACCCAGATGCAAACTGTTCCTATGGATCCCAACTATGGTATCCCGAACGGTATTGATAATCCTGACAGGTTATTTGTAAAAAGTGGTGAAAAAATTTATGTAAGACTGCACAAAAACAAAGTGAAAAATGTAGCGGTTAATTCAAACCCAACTATTACTTACGTTGATCAGGTTACAGGAAATGAGATTCCGAATACTTTTGAATTGTCACAGGATCAGTTTCATTTAAATAATGGCAATTATGAAAACAATTTTCTCTTAAATAATGCCATTGCGCCAATTCTTTTGGATGCTCCGGGAACAGTTACAATTAATGTATTATCTTTCGATCTGTCTGATTTATCAGATGATATAAAATTTAGAATTGTAACTGAAGATGTAAACACGGGAGCAATTGTAGAACTTATTACACCGGAAATTTATACCCCGTCAAATTTAACAACTCAGGCACATACGCTAAATCTTACTGTTCATAATGGCGAAAAGTTTTATCTGAGATTCATTGTAGAATCTGATTCTTTTACAAATTTTGTTGCGACGAACTGGAGTGATAAGCTTTCTGTAAATTACCATGCCTCTGTTGCTTACAGTCCCACACCTATCGATATCGGGTTCTTAGGAATTCCAGAATATCCGTCTTTTGTGGTAACTCAGTTAAAACCAAAACTTGATATTTATACTGTTCCACATATTGGTTTCTTTAATGAACCACATGATTTTAGCATCCAGATTAATAAGAATGTTACCAATTTTTCCACTTTGTCGACGGGAAGCTTCTATTATGTTATAAAGAAAGGAAATCAGGTTCTTGCAAAAAGAAGAGTTCTTGTTTCTCCGGGTAACAGCACGCTTATAGAACAGAATATGATCGACGGTTTAAATATTTCAGGACTGTCTCCAATTACCTTTTTTACAGGAAATCCTACCTTCGGATCTTTAGGTACCGATCATTTGGTAACAGTTGAGGTGTACTGTAAGACTGGCGGAGATTATGAATTGTTTAATAAATATTCTGATTATTTTGCAGGAAAGCCATTCAATATTTATTATGATAGTGCAACGATGTATGGTACAACAACTGCAACTGCAGTAAATACTGCCATGTATAACACGAAATCGATGTTTTTTAACAACTGGGGGCAATTTTTATACAAACCGGGAGCTTTTGATAACTATTTGTATGGATGGCCTATCAGTTTGTCAGAATTTGCGACACCAACTACTCCTCAGAATACTTATTCTGCCTGTTTAAACATTCCGAATGTACAAAATAACTATGATGCTTTAGCCGATTGTATTTTAGCGACAACACCTGATCCTAATGCAGGAAATAGTACCGTTTCGCAGATTATATCTCCTCTGAAGCCACAATTTACAAGGTACGGAAGACAAAGAGTTGAACGTTGGGTTGGTTCAGGACCTGAACAGTACTCATCAGGAGAAGCTTTCAAAACAGATGATGAAGTTACCTATTTTACAGATCCTGTTCCTACGGTTCCTCTTGTAACACCAACAACATATACCTCTGGACAGCTTTCAGTGGATACAAGTATGAAGGCAATCAGCAGGGATCAAAGAAGCAGTTCACATAATAAAACCCAGGGAGGAAGTTTAGGACCTGTAAGTGGAGGAAACTCGGAAACAACGCTTAACGGACCAAGTATCGAAACACAGACTTTCGCAGATATGAATGGAGACGGTTATCCTGATATGGTATATCCTTCATCAATGCAGTTTACTAATTCTACGGGAAGTTTAGAAGATATTCAGCTTGTTCCATATGGTGATTATCCTACGAATTCTTTAAGCTATATGAAAAGTAACTCGGCAGGTTTCTCCTACAATAGTCCTCCGGTAACAGGCAGAATAGGAGCACATGGAGATAACGGAACATCTACTGAACCAGATACCGGAATGCCATGGTCAGGAAGTGCATCAGTAAGTGCAAGTCTTAATCAATATTATAATTCATATGATGCAGGTTCAGGATTCTGGATGGATATTAATGGCGATGGGCTTCCTGATAGAGTAAGAGGAGGAAATACTCCTAATATGACAGTTGCTTTGAATTTAGGTAAAAGCCTGGGAGCAGATGGAACTTACCAAAATATGATTACTTATAAATCTCATCCGAAAGCAAGTTTCAGTATATCATTAGGTGCCGGATTAGGATCTTCAGCTAACCTTGGGGCACTATCCAGCTTTGGTTTCGGAATCAGTGCAGGAGTAAGTGCAGGAGCTTCAACAGGAACAGCAGATGTAGTATATGAAGATGTAAACAGTGACGGATTAATAGATATTCTTGAGGTTGCTTCCAATGGAGCTGCTACAGTGAGGTATAACCTTGGAAACAGTTTTGCTACAGGAGTACCGTTGATGAAGAGCGGGGGAGATATTGATTTTGCAGATGAAACAAGATCATTCAACGGATCATTCTCTTTCGGAGGAGACTATATGTTTAGTATGGGGCCTATTACGCTTATTCCTCCTGTGGTTGTATTAATTCTTTGGATTAAAGCCGGAGCCGGAGCAACCGTGAACTTAGGAATGAACGTTTCTGAAACAAGAAAAGCATTCAAGGATATGAATGGTGACGGATTTACAGATTTAGTTCAGGATACAAACAGTGGGTTTATTGTAAATTACTCACAGGTTGGAAGAACAAATAAATTAAAAACAATTACCAATACTTTCTCAAAAGGAACCTATTTACTGGATTATAAATTGGCAAGAGCAAATTATGATAATCCGCATGCAAAATTTGTGGTTAAAAGTATAAGTGTCCTGGAGCCGGATGCATTTTCAGCAAAATATACGACAGATCAGGGAACTAGGATGGAAACCTTATATGAGTTCCGAAACAGAAAATATGACAGAAGAGAAAGAGAAGATTTTGGTTTTGATACTGTTGTTAAACAGGAAATGAACAATGGGTCAGCAGTAAGAACTACTACTGATAAATATTTCAATAATTCTTATTTGTTAAATGGAATATTGAATCAGACTACAGTGGTAGGAAGTAGCGGTACTTTATCTGATGTGAAGTATAATTATAAATTGAGAAAATTCATGCTTAATGCAACACTTATTAACCTGAATTCCGATTTAGCCTTCAATTATGACAGTGGCGGTAGAGAAGGCCGAAAAATGGCTATTGCTTTACTGGACGAAAAAATTAAAACATCTTACGAATCCGGAGGAAGCATTGTTACAACTGAGAAATTTACATATACCACAAAAGGTCTTGTTGAAAAATATCAGTATGAAAGCCCTTCTACATCTTATAATACCAATATTACTTATCAGGCGCTTAACAATAATATTATTGGAGTTCCTACACTTGTTGAGGTGTATCAGGGAACAACCAACTCACAGCTTTTAAGAAAAAGAAGTGCATATAATATCAATTCGAACAACGGTGATGTGGGAACGTATGCTGTATTCGACGGCACGAATAATATTATTACGGATATTCTGTATAATGCTGCAGGAAATATCACGAAAGTGACTTATCCGCCGAATGATAATGGACAAAGGTATTTTATCCAGTATACTTATGATGACGCAGTAACAGGTAAATATGCATTAGAAGTAAAAGATGTTTTCAATATCAAATCATCAGCAACTTACAATCCGCTTTTCGATGTTGTAACAAGAAAAGTAGATACAGGTGGAAATGCTATGGTATTCACCTATGACGGTTTCGGAAGAACGAGAACGATCATGGGACCAAATGAAATTGCAAGCGGTTCTACAGTACCGACAGTAAAATACAGATACTGGTTTGATCATGCAGGCATTGCAAACAACGATGCTACCATTAAGCTTTACAGAGCGTCCACCTCAAACTACGATCCTGAATATGCAAGTTCCGGAAATACCATTATGACGGATACCTATTCTGACTTCCTGGGTAGAATTATACAAACGAAAAAAGATTTTGACTGGTATGGATCCGAATCAAGAACAGTATCGGGAAGAACACTATATGATGGACTGGGAAGAGACATTCGGCAGTATCATCCGGTTACGGAAGGCGTGACGAATCAGGCGCTTAATCCTGCTAATGGAGGGCCTTCTACATCTTCAGTATATGATAGTCGAGATAGAATAACCTTAGCAACAGATGAAGATGGTGTTGTATCAACTACTACCTATAATATCGATGGTAATCTGTTTAAAACGACACAGGAAAAATCTAATGAAAAATCTGAATCCTATGCGAACGCAGAAGGGAAAATAGTACAGAAAGATGATTATTTAGATAACCAACCATTGAGCACCAACTTTAAATACAATACTTTAGGAGAACTTACTTTAGTACGAGATCCCGAAGGAATAGAAACAATCTACGATTATGACCTTGTGGGAAGACGCATCCATCAGCAGCATCCCGATAAAGGAAAAACGGAATACGAATATGATCAGACTGGAAATCTTGTAAGATTGACTACAGATAATCTGGTAAATGATTCAAGCATAAGTACTCATTTTATTTTCTATAAATATGATTACAACAGATTAACAGGAATTGTATTACCGGATTTACCTTCCGGAGATCCAAATCCAAATAATGTATATTATGAATACTATCCTTCTACGGTAGCAAATAATAATGCAGGAAAAATTCGGGTAAAAGACGACGGATCCGGAAGTACAAAATATACCTATGGAAGAATGGGCGAAGTACTTACTGAAGTGAGGACTGTACGAGGATACAATATTCCTGAAAAGTATTTTAAAACCTATTTCAATCATGACAGCTGGAATCGTATTACGAAGATCAAATATCCGGATGATGAGATAGTTTCTTATCATTATGATAGAGGAGGAAATCTTAAATCCGTAAATAATGATCAGGGGGAAATTTATATTCAGAATATTGACTATGATTATTATGAGCAGCGTCTGATGATTAAATACGGCAATGGAACATCACAACGTTATTTGTATGACGGACAAAACAGAAGACTGAAAAATTATAGTCTATACAGCCCTGCAAATAACCCAATGTTGCAGAACGAATATGGATATGATGATTTTGCAAATATTACAAAGATTAAAAATATAGCCAGTCCTTTGGCGAACGGCATGGGAGGAGCTTATCAGTTTGATTTATATTATGATACGTTAAATAGATTGGTGGGTACAGGCACAAGTGAAACTATTATAGGTGAAGAAGAGCAGCCGGTACAATCTGTTAATTTTGCACATTCCACGTATAAGCTTAAAATGGAATATAACAAAGTGGGAGGAATTACAAAGAAAGCTCAGCATCATGAAAGAGACCAGATTGTAGTTCCGGAAAACACATATGAAAACAATTATGCCTATATAGATGCTACACATAAGCTAGATAAAGTAAATGATAGCTCAACCGGTAATACAGAATCATTTGAATATGATTTCAATGGTAATGCTTTGATTCATAATGACATGAACGGAACAAGAAAAATGTTCTGGGATGAGCAGGATCGTATGAGGGCATTTTATAATGATAACACAGGAGTTTACCAATATCACACTTATGATGATAAAGGAGAAAGAGTAATCAGATATGGACTGGAAGTACCTACACAACTTTATCAGAACGGAGCACCTGTAATTGTTGATGAATTAAGAATGGTTGATTATAAATTATATCCAAATCCATATGTAACCGTAAGTTCAACGGGACAGTATACAAAACATTACTTCGAAGGTTCAAAAAGATTTGCGAGCAGACTGATGGATGGTGCTGATCGATTTGATGATCCTTCAGTATTATATACCAGTAAAACATCTGAAGATAAAGCGGAAAAGAAGGCAGATACGGAAGCCGACTTTAAGCGATATCTCCAACAAACAGATTTGGGGAGCAACGTCTCTGTAGAGCTAAGGGAAGTATATCAACATCCTGATTTATATTATCTGCATGGAGATCATTTGGGAACGGCAACATTTGTTACCAATTCTCATGGGGATGCAACACAATTTTTCCTAAATTTACCATTCGGAGAAACAATGCTGGAGCAGATGGACGGATCATACAATAATCCATATAAGTTCAATGCAAAGGAATTGGATGAAGATACAGGACTTTATTATTATGGAGCTAGATATTATAATCCGAGATTGAGTATTTGGTATGGGGTGGATCCATTGGCGGAGAAAATGCCAAGTTGGTCACCATATAATTACACGTTTGATAATCCTATTAAATATATTGATCCAGATGGAGAAGCTCCGATAGAAATCATTGATGAGGGTACTGATAATAATTGTTGTTGGGGAATGTTTAGACCTCTAATGCCTTTATTTGAAAATTCTTCTGTAAAGCCTACGGTAATAGAAACGGTTACAAAAACTTCAGAAACAACGGAATCTATGGCAAAAACTGCAGAAGGATCTCAAAAATCTAGTGAAAGGGTTAAATATGAAAATCAACTTGAGAGAGCTAAAGATAAAATGGATGGGATAAGTAGAGCTCAGGAAAAACTGAAAAGATATGCACCTCAGGGATCAAAGCAAAATGCAATACAATCAGTAAGTAAATCAAAACAAAATTTTAAGAATGCTTTGAGAAGAATTGATCTTAATGACATGGATGAATTTGACATTAAAACGTTACTCAAACCGGAGATTAAAAAAGATAACATTAATTTACGGAAAAATGTTTCTCCAAATTCGAAGACGGAAGAAGAAGTAAAAGAAAAGCAAGAAAAACAGCGGCAAATACAAAATCTAATTAATCAATATAATTTATCTGCATAATATGATTAGCGAACTACAAAAGGGCAAAGATTTGATGAATAATGAACAGTATGAATTAGCCATTAGTATTTTAGATAATTTGAAGAATTTACCTTCAAAGTATGAAAATTTAAGACTGTTATTTTTATCAAATTGTTTATATAATATAGAAGATTATTATTTAGCAATTGAAATAGCTAATAAGTTATTACAAATAGATAATAAAAATGAATATGCTTCTCAAATAAAGTATTTATCATATTATGAATTAAAAAAATATGATGAGGCTTTAAATGAAGTGATTAGTTTTTTGTCTAATAACGAAGCTGATCTTTATAGAGTAACATTAGAAGAGTTACTTATTGATATAAAAAAAGGATTTATTAATAAGAAGGATACAATTCATAGAATCAGAGAATTAGCATTAAGAAATAATATTAATCTCAATGATTAAGACTTCATTATGTTGTCTTTTAGAATACTTTAGATTAGCTCATGTCAGCTCATGATATTCAAAAACAATAAACCACTGCATCTCGCAGTGGTTTGTCATTTAATTATAAAATTACAATTATGTCAATATTGGTGATTTGTAATTTCCAATAAGGAATTCCTGAGTATGTTTTAAAGAAGTTTTGTAAGGTTCTAATGTTCTGGAAGCAAAGTCCAGACCGACCAAGGTCCATTTTGTTAGTGTGAAAGACAGAAATGAGCATTCTTTGCCAATATCTGTCTGATTCTTCGAAATTCAGGTGGCCTCTTTTAATTTTCAGGACGGGACACGAAATAGGACATATATATAATGACCTATTTTGTCTTTTTTTGATACCTGAGCAAAAACAAAAAACGCTGTAAACATTATGTTTTACAGCGTTTTAGCTTATTTTGGTTTCCCAACTGGCGGAGAGTGAGGGATTCGAACCCCCGGACCTGTTACAGTCAACAGTTTTCAAGACTGCCGCAATCGACCACTCTGCCAACTCTCCCTAAACTCCGATTATATCGTCGTTTTCAGTGGTGCAAATATAGAAATATTTTTGAAATCTACAAAATATTTTTTCAGTGACCTCGCGTGCGGCTTTTCAGCAATAAATTACATATTTCAGAAGCAAGTGCTTTGAATTCTAATTGCTCGCCACCAATAGATTGTCAATTTTTAGAAGCACAGCATCAATATCAAAAGGTTTGCTGATAAATTCGTCGGCATTGCATCTACTTATGACTTCATGATCTTTTGCGTGTGCACTCATAATCATGATTGGGATATTTGCTGTTTCCGGATTCACTCTCAGTTCATTGCACACATCTATTCCGGATCCGTCCGGCATCATTACGTCCAATATGAAAATATCAGGAACAATGGAAAGATCTCTGCTGTTGAATGCTTCTACGGTAGAGAAAGAACGAACATCATAATCTTCAAATGACAGGAGTAACTGTAATGCATCTCTGATGCCTGTCTCATCTTCAAGGATAAAAATTGTTTTCATAACCCATGCATCGCAAAAACAAAGCCAATCTATAGAAACATTAGATTTTTTATAATCAACATAAAGCTTTTTTGGAAAAATATTTACGCAATATTTTGATAAAAAAGGACTTTCAGTAATTTATAATATATTAATTTCAATTTTTGATTAATGTAATCCTTCTTTTTTGCATGTTGGGCAGATGCCACTGATGACGAAATTATAAGCGTGGGCAATGAAATTTTCAGGAAGAATAATCTGTGGAACCACATTTTCGATACAGGTTACTGCTTTGCAGCCTTCACAATGGAAGTGCAAATGGTTATGCGAATGATTTTCCTTATCGCAATTATTACATCTGGCATAATTTACAACGCCATCCATATTTACAATTTTATGGATTTTCCCTTCCTTTTCCAGTCGCTCCAAAACCCTGTAGATGGTTACCCGATTACAGAGCCCGTCAAGTTTTTGTTGTATTTCCTGATGTGATAATGCACTGCTAGCACTGTTTAAAAGATGTAATATTTCGGTCTTTGCTTGCGTGTTGCGTACTTGTTTCATATTAAATTATAGTGAAAACATCATCCGATGTGCAACAAAGTTACAATAAGTATTTTTATCAATAATAACCTCTGAATATTAAAAAAAATGACAATATTAAGTTGCTGGCTTTGTAAAAAAATATCAACGATTATTTTAAAATGAGTAATTTTCAATTTAAATTAAATAAAATTTAGAATATTCATCAAATGAAGTCAGTCAAGCGTAATCCATACTGGCGCATGGTCACTGCTTTTTTCCCAGCCACGGACCTCTTTATCTACACCTCCCGATTTCAGGTTTCCTGCAAGATACGGACTTAGCAATATATGGTCGAGCCGCATCCCGGCATTCCGGCTGTACGATTTATACAGATAATCCCAGAAAGTATAGACGGTTTCGTCAGGGTAAAGTGTTCGGATTGCATCTGTCCAGCCCTTTTTAAGAAGCTGCTGATAGGCTGTTTTTACTTCGGGTCTGTATAAAGCGTTATCTTCCCAGCGTTCCGGTTTGTATACATCCGATGGAGTAGGGATAATATTAAAATCGCCGATAACGACTGCCGGAAGATCCATCTTAATAAGTTCATCCATTCTTTTTTTAAGCCGCTTGATCCAGGAAAGTTTGTAATCGAATTTCGGACCAGGAAAGGGATTTCCATTTGGAAGATAAAGACAGCATATAACGGTTTGATTGATGATGGCTTCAATATACCTGCTCTGATCATCGTCCGCATCTCCGGGTAATGATCTCTGAACTTCTGTGATTTCCATATTTTTAGTAAGGATGGCAACACCGTTCCAGCTTTTCTGTCCTTTCCAGATGGCATTGTAACCTGCATCGTTGATCTCTTTGATGGGAAATCTTTCCTGAGGCGCTTTTAATTCCTGAAGGCACACAATATCAGGTTGAGCCTCCTCAAGCCACCGAATTAGAACCGGAAGCCGGCCGTTCACGCCGTTTACATTATAAGTTGCTATTTTCATAATCTGTATAAGATAAATTCTCTTAATATTACACAATATCCGTTCCATCAGATAAGCATATGTTTAGCAGTTCTCTATAAAAATGAATCCTGTGGTACCATAAAAAATAAATTAGTTAAACTTTGGCAAATAAATTGTTACTATCAGCGTGAGCAATAATAATTGCTATTTATATTTAACCATTTACAATAATATTATGAAAAATTCAATTTTAACAGTTCTTGCAGTAGCTGCGATGGTAGCTTGTAAGAAAAACGAAACCACGACTTCTGACCAGTCTGCAGATACTACGGCTACCATGTCCGCACCTGCAGATACTACAATGACAACGGGAGATTCTGCAACAACAGCCACGTCAGACTCCAATACAGCATCGACTTCATTAAGTGCACAGGATAAAAAATTTGCAGATGCGGCAGCAACAGGAGGGATGATGGAAGTAATGCTCGGACAGCTTGCAGAAAGCAACGCGAGCAGTGCAACCGTAAAATCTTTAGGAGCAATGATGGTAAAAGACCATGGAAAAGCTAATGATGAGCTTAAAAAATGGGCTTCTACGGCAGGGTATACATTGCCAACAGCCCTAGATGCTGAAAAACAGAAAAAATACGATGATTTAAAAGCTAAAAAAGGTGCAGAATTTGACCGTATGTATGCGGATCTTATGGTAACAGACCATCAGAAAGATATCGCTGAATTCAAGAAGCAGGCTTCCGACGGATCTGAAGCATCTTTAAAATCTTTCGCCAGCAGCACGCTTCCTACATTGGAACATCACCTGATGGAATCTGAAAAAGCAAAGAAAGCTGTAAAATAATTACAACGCATATTCATTATTATAAATCCAATTTAATTCCGGGAGATCGAAGATCTCCCGGAATTTTTATAGTACCGTCAATTTTATTTATTTTTACTTACGTAACGGTTGTTTTTAAGATAAAACCGAAGAGGAAGCAGGGCATGGTCCTGAGCGTAAGCTACTCCAACCCGTGGAGTGGAGGTAATGTCTTCAGAGCCATAAAGCAATCCTGAATCTTCAATCCATATTTCATCCCCCGTTAAAGATTTTTTATTGAAACTCATGTCAATTCCTAAAGCTTTCGATGCGGAACCAGGTCCGGATGAAACGGCTTTATCAGTTACAGGCATATTTCTTCTTTTTCCAATAATCTCCAGGCCTTTGTACGGTTCTATAGATCGTACCAGTACACTTTTAGGCTCGTTCTCCTTCGAAACGACAATGTTAAAAAGATGATGAATACCATAGCATAAATAAACATAGGAAAAGCCGCCGGGCTGATACATGGCTTCCGTTCTTGAACTTCGCCGACCGCCGTACGCATGGGAAGCTTTATCCTCCGTCCCGAAATAAGCTTCTGTTTCTGTAATGATTCCGGCAGTAATTTCGCCGTTTTTTCTGGTAAAAAGTATTTTGCCTAAAAGATTCTGAGCAAGAAATATGGCGTCGGTATTTTGATAATATTCCGGTTTTAACTTTGACATACAATATATTGCTGTTAATTTTATTTAACTACAAAAGTTACAAAAGAATTAGCCTTTTAAACATATATTTTTCTTTGTATTATTTTAAGATAATTTTCTTTTTCCAGCTTTTTGATGCACCGCACAACGGTTTCAGTACGCAGACCGGTGATCGCTGCAAGTTCACGCCTTGTAAAAGGGACTTCAAAAGAAAATTTACTCCTGTCGTTGCTGAAACTTTTATGATATTCCAGTGCCCCTTTGATTCTTGTATCAGGATGAAGCGAGGTATTGTTCTGCAGCATGATATACTTAAAATAAAGCCTTTGTGATAAAAAGCTGTTGATGTCTCTTGAGATCGGAGGATTTTCGTCCAGCAGTTTCATGAACGTTTCTTTCTTAAGGGTGATAATACTTGTCGGTTCAATGGCAACGGCATTCACAGGATATTTTTTATCAATAAAAAGCAACAGCTCACATACACTGAAACCATCATGCAGAACGGCAAGAATAAGCTCTTTGCCATCTTCGTTATAGTGACTCAGCTTTATCCTGCCTTTCCTGATCTGATAAAACTCTCTGGGTGTATCTCCTTCCTGGAAAATCATATCGGAAGTATTCAGATCTTCAACGGCGGCTCCATAGGATAATAAAAGTTCTTCTTCGATTAACATAGATGTTGTGTTTTAAGGTTAAAGCCTCATTTTTGGCCTTTTACAGATATTACCAATTTATTACTATAATCTGCAAAAGATTATGACCCATATCATATCAGATTAATTTAAATAAAATCATGTATGAAAAATAAATTTTACTATCATTGATTTGAATCAACCCAATTCTTATATTTCTTGCTTAAATTCGATACTAACAGAATACCAATATTGATCAGAATATGAACATGAAAGAAAGGACTACAACTCCGAAAGGAAAATTGTTAATTATCGGAGGTAAAGAAGACCGCGATGACACGGACGTTGAAATAAAAAATAAAAATGAGGATTTCATACCTCACGAAATTCTTAAACTTCTTATCAGCAATAAAGAAAACAGGATTGAAGTCATCACTACGGCAAGCGCCGAGCCGGAAAGTATGCGCGACACTTATACCAAAACATTTAAAGAAATAGGATATACCAATTTCGGATTTATTCATTTTGTTGATAAAGCCATGGATGAAGATGTCCAGAGGATCAAAAACAGCAAAGCCGTTTTTTTTACCGGCGGAGACCAGAACGTAATCTGCGAGAAATTTAAAGACACGCCACTTTGCGACACATTAAAGGAGAAATATTTCGCCGAGGATGATTTCGTTATTGCCGGAACCAGTGCGGGAGCTATGTGTATGCCGGAAATTATCATTTGTGAAGGGGAGGACGGCGAGACCATACTGGAAAATGACATCACGCTGGCTTCAGGTCTCGGATTATTGTCCCGGTGTATTGTAGATACGCATTTCGTTCACCGCGGAAGATTCGGAAGGCTTTCCCATGCCGTGATGATCAAAAGAGAATGTTTCGGAATCGGTTTGGGAGAAGATACTGCTCTTTTAATTGAAGAAGGGAAAAGAGCAATCTGTAAAGGTTCCGGAATGGTAATCGGAATCAGTGCAAAGGATCTTGAGAAGACCAATGTAGATACGGTAGAAAAGGGGCATCCTGTTTATGGAGAAAATTTAAAAGTCCATATTATTACGGACGGCTGTTCAATTAATCTCGAATCAGGAGCGTTTACAGCTCCTTAGATTGATAACAAAAATAAAGGAATATGCAGAGTCATATTCCTTTATTGTATTTTATATTCGATGGTTTAAACCAAAAGGCTGTTTATTTTAGAAACAATATCATCAAGGTCAAAAGGCTTGGCAACGAAATCATTTGCTCCCGCATCTGCTGCAATGTCGTCCCCGTCTACACTGGCAGAAAGTACGATTACCGGAAGATCCTTCACGCCCTGTGTACTTCTGATGGCCTTTAAAACCTGGTCACCCGACAAAAGAGGCATCCAGAGATCAAGAAGAATAAGATCGGGTTCATCTACTTGAATCTGTTTGATCAGATTCGTACTGTTAATTTCGGTAAAAACGGTAAAACCTTCCGATTCCAGAAGCATTTGAAGGACATCGAGTATACCCTGATCATCATCACAGACCATTATCTTTTTGCTATTCATTTCAGTGATTTTTCATTATGGGTAATGTAAAACTAAATGTTGATCCTTCCCCGATTTCGCTTTCTACCCAAAGCGTACCGTTGTGGTTGGCGATTATTTCATGAGAGATGTAAAGACCGATTCCCAGTCCCGGAAATTTCTTCTGGATTTCCCGTGCTCTGAAAAAACGGTCAAAGATTTTGGCTTTGTCCTGAGGATTGATTCCCATTCCGTAATCTTTCACGGAAACTTTCACAAAATTTCCGACCCTGTTGATATAAACATCTACTTTATCGGAACCCGGAGAATACTTTATAGCGTTTGAAATAAGGTTATTGATGACCTGTGAAATCTGCAGTTCATCTCCCAGAATCATGGCACCCGTAGAACCTGTCAGTGAGATTTTATGGTTCGGGGCAGATACCGAGAGGTTTTCAACCGTATCGAGAATGGTTTTGTCGATATCAAAAGGATCAAGATGCAGCTCTATATTTCCCGACTGTATCTTGGAGGTGTCCAGGAGATCAGAAATAAGAATGTTCAACCGGTCAACATATACCGATACTTTATCAAGAGTAGTATTGAACTTTTCCGGTGAATTTTCAGGAATCATCCTTTGCAGAAGCTGTACCAGACCTTTTATCGTTGTAAGAGGCGTTTTCAGTTCGTGGCTTGCAATAGAAAGAAAATCATCCTTCCTGCGGTCGATTTCTTTTTTCTCGGTAATATCCTCAATTGCAATTAATATCCTGTCTTTATATTGACCCTCAAATTCGATACGGTAGGCATTTACAAGCATTACTTTCTTACCGATGTACGGGAAATCATGCTCTACTTCATAGTCAATTACCGGGTTGTTGGTAGGTAAGATTTTCATCAGAAGCTCTCTCAGGGTTTCAATGTCCCATTGATGATTTCCAAGCTCAAAAAGTATTTTTCCTACGGTGTCTTCTTCCGTAACTTTAAATGAATTTAAAAAATGAGTGTTAGCGCTCAGTACCTTGTAGTCGGCGTCTAGTACCAGTAAACTCTCTCTTACGGTCTGAATAATACTTGAAAGAAATGCTTCATTATCAACAAGCTCTTTCGTTCTTTCTCTTATTTTTCTTTCAACTGAAGACTTCTCTTCCCTAAGCTCATGCTCTGCCTTTTTGCGCTCTGTAATATCATTTTGAACTCCGATGAAATGTGTTATTTTTCCGTCTCCGTTTTTTACGGGAGAGATAAAAAGTTCATTCCAGAAAAGATTGCCATTCTTTTTATAATTTCTTATTTCCACTTTGCAGTCTTTTCCTTCCCGGATGCATTCTTTGATCAGATCTCTTTCAGGCTGACTTCTGTCCTGGCCCTGAAGGAACCGGCAGTTGTGTCCGATAATCTCGTTGTGAGAATATCCGCTCATCTTTTCAAAGGCTTTGTTGCAATAGACAATAGGGTTGTCCGGTTGGGTATTATCTGTGATGATAATCCCGCAGTTGGCAGAATTCAGTGCCTGTATATAAAGGTCAATGTTGTTATTCATCGGATTAAAGCGGTTTTGTCAAGTTTCCAAACTTAAACTTTCATTGATATGCAAATATGAGAAAAAGCATTTTCTTTTGCAAATTTGCATCAACACTAAAAATCACACGCAAATTATATGCCTTGAATTTATTTTTTTACTAAATTTTTAAAAATAACAGCAATTTTTAAAGTTATTTATATTCAGTCGCTTGGTCTGAAACCGATGGAACTTATGGATTAAATCTTTAAATTGCCGAATGAAAAAAATCGGTTTAATCGGATACGGCTGGCTGGGATCAAGAATTTACAATGACCTTTCGAGTAACTCAGAAATATTTGCGACAACGACATCATTACAGAAGCTTGAAGATATGCGCTCTCAGGGAATTCATGCGGAGCTGGCTGTTTTTAACGAGAGTGAAAAAGAATTTCCTGATCCATGGAGCATAGTGCCTGATCTGGATGTTATGATCATTACTGTTCCTTTTTCGGAAAAAAGAACTTCGCAGGAAATATTAGATAGAAGGCTTTCGAAGTTATTTTCATTTATAGGAAGGTATGAAAAACAGATTTTTTTTATGAGCACCACAAGTGTTTATCCTGATGAACCCGGAACTTTTCGGGAAGAAATGCTGCCTGCAGAAAGTGTTTTTGTTGAAAATAAGATTAAAAAAGCATTTCCTCAGGTTAACATCCTTAGATTGGGCGGATTAATGGGAGATTTAAGGCTGCTGAAAAACTTTAAGATGACAGATGTTTCCGGAATTGTTAATCATATACATTATAAGGATATTGCAGCAGCCATCATAACAATGATTGAAAAAGGAATTAACGGAAAAATATATAACGTTGTAGCGCCTCTTCATCCCTCAAAACAGGAAGTGATTGCTTCCCAGAATAATCTTCCTATTGAAGCTTCCCACGAGAACAATAAACAGAGAATCATTTCTTCTGATAAGCTGATTTCAGAACTTGATTTTACCTTTGCTTATCCTGATCCGAAAAAATTTCATCTTACATAAAGCAGTTACGTTGTTGTAATTTCATTTATATTAAAAATATTTTAGTGTTTTGATAAAAATTGGTCTGCTTTATGCTTAGACAATAATAAGCTGCTTAAAAGCTTACACTTTACACCAAATCACCTTAAAATATTAAATTATGAAAGAATTTACACAATGGGAAAATTCCCCGTCGCTTAACAGAGAGATTGAACGTCAGAAAGCACTTAAAGTTCTTGAAAAAGCGAAAATGATCAAAAGAAAAGTCATTTTCCTTCCTAAAGGAGCTACAGGAAGTACAAAAATTAATGATTTTTTTTAATGATATATTCAAAACGATTTTCAGACATACTTCAGTAATCAATACAAATAAGCCATAGCAGTTTTCTGTTATGGTTATTTATTTATGATGGTCCTGTCGGAGTAATTTAATGAAATGACAGATTATACAGAATAAAAGCATGGTATTTAATTATTTATATTTAAACAATTTTTAGTGATTATGAATTCTCCGGAACAAATCGAGGCAGAGAAATTACTGTCTGTACTTTTTTACTCTCCCAATGCTACTGCTGTATACAAAGGTGATGACATCAGAATTATAAGTGCCAATCAGGCAATGTTGAGTTTTTGGGGGAAGGACAGAAATATTATCGGTAAAGATTTCCGCTCTGTTCTTCCGGAACTGGATGATCAGCCTTTCTTTTCTATTTTAAAAAATGTATGGGATTCCGGGCAGACTTTCACGGCAAAAAATTATCCTGCCGTACTCCTTACCGAAAACGGTCCGCAGAAATTTTATTTTGACTTTGAATATAAAGCAATGCTTGATGGAGAGGGGAAAACAGAATACATTCTTCACACTGCATCTGAGGTTACGGAAAGACAGAATGCCGTGCATCTTGTTGAAGAAAAATCGAAATCCGAGCAAAAGCTTATTGATGATCTTTCAGCACTGAATGAAGAGTACCTTACCACAAATGAAGACCTCGTGTCTAAGCATGAAGAGCTTTTTACAGCCAACACCGAATTACTGAAAATAAGAAAAGAACTCATTACGGCCAATCATACGCTCAGTGAAAATGAAAAGCGCTTTAAAACCCTGGTTGAAAAATCTCCGGTTGCCATGGCTTCATTACGTGGCGAAAAGTTTGAAGTAGATATTGTGAATGATATGGTACTTCAGATCTGGAACAAAGACCGGTCTATCATCGGGAAACCTTTGGCAGAAGTGATGCCGGAGCTGAAAGGGCAGGTATTCATCGATATTCTGTCCAAAGTGTACAGAACAGGGCAGCCGTATTACGGTAAAGAAATTAAAGCGTTAATCCGCAATGGAGAAGATATGACGGAACATTATCTTAATTTCGCCTATCAGCCGATTGTTGATGAAAATAACAACAGTACGTCTATCCTTATCGTTGCAAGTGATGTTACCGAGCAGGTACATGCAAGAGAATCGGTAATGGAATTCAAAAACAGGCTTGAAATTGCGATGGATGCCAGCAGACTGGGTTCAACAGAAGTTCATCTGGCTACCGGCGCTATGGAAAGCACCCCACAGTTTAAATACAATTACGGATATGCCGCGGATGAAGAATTCAATTATTCTGATCTTTATAATGCTATTCTTCCGGAATACCGCGAACACATAAGAGGTCTTGTAAGCGAGGCCATCCTGACAAACGGAATTTATAAAGCCGAATATCCCGTGAAATGGAAAGACGGATCTATCCATTGGATACAGGCGCATGGCCGCCCGAGATATGATAAAAGCGGTGTTGCCGACAGAATGGTAGGCATGACGACCGAAATTACCGATAAAAAACTGGCAGAACAGCGCAAAGATGATTTTCTAAGTGTTGCCAGCCACGAACTTAAAACCCCTCTTACAGCAGTAAAAGCTTCCATACAGTTGCTCAATCGGATTAAAGATAAGCCGTTTTCGCAAACCCACATCAGGCTGATAGAACAATCGGATAAAGGAATTGAGAAAATGTGTATGCTGATTGACGATTTGCTGAATATGAGCAGGCTGGGACAAGATCAGCTCATGCTGGAATATAACCGTTTCAATCTGCATGAAATGCTGAGCAAAAGCTGCAATCATGTAAGGCTTGAAGACAAATACCAGCTTATCCTGAAAGGCAATGAAACGCTGGAGGTTCATGCTGACGAGCACAGAATAGAGCAGGTCGTAGTAAACCTTGTAAATAATGCTGTAAAATATGCAAAAGACTCCAAAGAAATCCACATCCATACAGAATCATATGACGATCATATAAAAATTTCCGTACAGGATTTCGGAGAGGGAATATCAGAGTCTGTCATTCCGCATCTTTTTGACCGGTACTACCGTGCAGATCACTTTGGAGCCTCATATTCCGGGCTCGGGCTTGGGTTGTATATCTGCTCGGAAATCATCAGAAAGCATTCCGGAAAGATCGGTGTGAACAGCAAAATAGGAGAGGGCAGTACATTCTGGTTTACCATTCCGAAAAAAAATGAGTACGACACGGTAGCAATGGCCGGGGCAGTCTGAAGATAATAAATCTGCTGATGCTACTGTAAACTTCTTACATTCACATTCGGGCTTTCTCCCTTCGGTACAATAAAGATGGCATTGTCATTTACCGAATCTCCGCTGTCAAGATAATATCCTGCAACAATCGGGATAATAAAGCTTTGGTATTTACCGTCCTTTGTGTAAGCCCAATAGGTAACATTTACATTTTGAGGTTTAAGCTTAAGATCCAGCTTTTTTGAAGTCAGTTTGGCTCCCGTAGCATTAATGCAGTTAACTTCTGCCAAGGTCGTATTAGGAACAATCAGCGGAGCGCTGTTTAATCTTACATTGTAATTTCTCTGCGTATTATTTACCAGTTTTGCAGAGACTTTGTAACGGTCGAATTCTTTGCCGCCTACGGTTATCGATTCCTTATTAAGAATATTAAAAGTAACGGAAAGTCCATCTACGTCTATTGTTGAGCCATCTGTTATTTTCTGTGCACTCGCAAAAGAAAAAGAAGCAAGCACAATGAAAACAGAAGAATAAATTAATTTTTTCATAATATAATTGAGGTTTTTACTTAATTTAAAAATAGTCAAAAAAATGCAAATACCACATTTTTTTTGCTGATTTTTGTTGAATCCCAAACAAATTTCAGTGTTGCATTATCTGATTATTGATTTATGCGCGAAAGCATTGTCCTTCGTTAAAACTTTCTTTACCTTTATAAACACCAAATTACTGATATGAAAAAATATACCATTGGAGCATTATTGTTCTCGATGCTTGTTAATTTTAATGCCCAATCATTACAATCTCCCGACGGAAAGTTTGAAATGAACTTCCAGCTGAAGCAGGGAATCCCGTATTATAATCTGAAGTATAACGGGAATGTAGTGGTGGAAGATTCTAAATTGGGCCTGAGATTATTTAAAGATACCGCCATTAAATTTGCTTCGGAGATTGCAAAACCCGAAGATGCCAAGTTTGACTTGAACAACGGCTTTACCAAAACAGAAGAAAAAAGGGATTCTAAAAATGAAACCTGGCAGCCTGTGTTGGGAGAGAAAAAAAATTATATCAACCAATACAATGAATTGGCGGTAACCCTTCATCAGGATGCTACCGATAGAAATATCGTGGTTAAGTTTAGGCTGTTCAATGACGGTTTGGGCTTCCGGTATGAATTTCCACAGCAGAAAAACCTAAACTATTTTGTCATCCGTGAAGAAGATTCTGAAATTGATTTTCCAACGGATATGAAAGCATGGTGGATTGTCGCGGATTATGACTCACAGGAATACCAGCCGCAGACAACAAAAATCTCTGAAATCCCCGGCCGATGGGATCAGGCATTTGATAAACATTCTTCCCAGACTTTAATTAAAAACGCCGTTCAGTCGCCTTTAATGCTGAAGAAAGAAGGTAAAGATCCTCTGTACGTAAATGTTGGGGAAGCAGCAGTATTAAATTATCCGGCATCTCATCTCGAAGTAGATCCGGTTAATTTTAAATTTAAAACACACTTAACTCCCGACAGACAGGGTGCGAAAGGATATATCCAGACCTCTTCCGTTTCACCGTGGAGAACCATTATTGTTTCTCCTAAAGCAGAAGAAGTTTTAGCATCTAAAATGATGTTCAACCTGAATGAGCCTACAAAATATACCGATACTTCGTACATCCACCCTACAAAATATATGGGCGTTTGGTGGGAAATGATCATCGGGAAATCTCAGTGGGCATACTCAACGGCTAATAATGTTCATATCGGAGTGACGGATTTTTCTAAATTAACACCTAACGGAAAACATGCTGCCAATAACACGAAAGTAAAAGAATACATCGATTTTGCTGCAGCCAACGGTTTTGGAGGACTCCTCATCGAAGGATGGAACATCGGATGGGAAGACTGGATCGGTCACAACAAAGAATTTGTTTTCGATTTCATCACGCCTTACCCGGATTTTGATATCAAAATGCTGAATGAATATGCACATTCAAAAGGAATTAAATTAGTAATGCACCACGAGACCTCAGCATCTGCAACCAATTACGAAAGATGGGCCGATCAGGCATTTCAACTAATGAATAAGTATGGTTACGATGCTGTAAAAACGGGATATGTAGGAGATATGGTTCCGAGAGGTGAGCATCATTATTCCCAATGGACGATCAATCATTATTACCGAATTGCAGAAAAAGCCAATGAATACAAAATTATGGTAAATTCCCACGAATCGGTAAGACCGGGAGGAGAAAGCAGAACCTATCCGAACTGGATCTCTGCAGAAGCAGCAAGGGGAACCGAGCATGAAGCTTTTCAGGGGAATAATCCGGATCATCAGACCATTCTTCCATTCACAAGATGGATGGGAGGGTCTATGGACTATACACCTGGAATTTTTCAGACTAAACTTGATTATTATTTTCCTGGTGATAAACGTTTTGTAAAAACCACGCTGGTAAAACAGCTCGCTTTGTATGTCGTCATGTACATGCCGCTTCAGATGGCTGCAGATTTACCGGAGAATTACCAGAAACACATGGATGCTTTCCAGTTTATTAAAGATGTGGCTGCGGACTGGGATGATACAAAGATTTTATCAGCAGAGCCGGGAGATTATATCATCACAGCCAGAAAAGCAAAAGGTACAGAAAACTGGTTTGTAGGAGGAATCACCGACGAAAACAAACGTGAGTACACGGTAGATTTTTCATTCTTAGATAAAGGAAAAAAATACGAAGCTACGATTTATGAAGATGGAAAAGATGCGGATTACATCAACAATCCGCAGAGTTACAATATCTACAAAAAGCAGATTACCGGCAAATCCAAGATTAATTTTAAAATGGCACGGAGCGGTGGTTTTGCCATTTCAATAAAACCGTTGTAGGCATATACAATAAACTTTGTCAAAGTTTTAATTTTTGATCTCAACAAAAAAGCTCCGGTTAATTCAATTAACCGGAGCTTTTAAATTTTAATGATGTCTTACACCTTTCTGATGATAGTTTATATCCTTATTTATTGCTTCATAATTTTTTGGCAGATTGTCAGCGTGTTGATCAAATGAATGATTTCCTGAAGCATTCTGCTCCATCGCCGGAGTTTCAAAATGAATCTCTTTGCCATTTTTATAAAGTTTATTGTCGAAAGTCCTGTAAATTTTGTTCTCTTCATAGGAATTTCCGTCGGGAGCCGTAAAAGTTTTTGCTTTCCCGTTCTTTTTTCTGTTTATTCCCCAGGCAACTACTGTACCTGCTCCGATAAGCGCTAAGGCGATTTTTATTTTGTTGTTCATGATATGATGATTTTAAATTTTAAATATATTGTGCTTATGGCTGTCCGCTTCCTCCCGCAGCACCATAGATCTGGCCTGTAGAAAAGCTTGCATCATTAGCAGCGAGCTGTACAAAAATTGAAGCAAGTTCTGCCGGCTGTCCCGGTCTTCCTAACGGTGTATCTGCTCCGAATTTTACAAGATTTTCCTGTGTCTGGCCACCGCTTACCTCAAGCGCTGTCCATACAGGGCCCGGTGCAACACCGTTTACCCGTATTCCTTTAGGACCGAGTTGCTTAGCCAGCGATTTTACATAACTTGTTGTTGCTGCTTTCGTCTGTGCATAATCATAAAGGTTTTCAGAAGGATCATAAGCCTGAACCGACGATAATCCTATAATAGAGGAACCTGGTTTTAAATGCGGCAGTGCAGATTTCGTGATCCAGAAAGGTGCGTATATATTGGTTTTCATGGTTCTTTCAAATGCTTCAGTGCTGATGTCAAGAATAGATTCATGCGTTTTCTGATGCCCTGCATTATTCACAAGGATATCAAGCCCGCCAAGTTGCTGTACAGCTTGTGAAACAAGATTTTTGCAAAAAGTTTCATCCCGGATATCGCCCGGAATTGCCACAGCTTTACGTCCGGCTTTCTTGATCAGTTCAATAACTTCTGCCGCATCCGATTCTTCTTCCGGTAAATAATTAATGGCAACATCTGCTCCTTCTCGTGCATAAGCAATAGCCGCAGCACGGCCAATTCCGGAGTCCCCGCCCGTAATAAGCGCTTTTCTTCCCATCAGCCTTCCTGATCCTACATAACTTTTTTCTCCATGATCAGGAACAGGATCCATTTTGCTGGCTAATCCTGGAAAAGGCTGTGACTGGCTTTTAAAAGGAGGCCGCGGGTACTTTGTAGTAGGATCTGTGAGATCAGGGCCGGTAGAATTTCGGGGTTTCTGATTTTGAGATTGTGCCAATACTCCCGGCGAAACGGCAGCAACTGCAACAGTAGCCGCGATCTTACCAAGCGCATTTCTTCTTGTGATTGATTTTTCCATAATATAATATTTGTGGTGTGGTATGGCTCTGGAAGCCAGGTAACCAATGTATAGCAATGAATATTCCAAGCTTTAAAAAACTTTTGTTTTTTAACAGGAATTCAGATTTATATTTTTATGATTATCTTATAATTACATCATTTTTAAAGAAATATTTTATTAAATTTATATCATGGCGGCAAGATAGTTGCTCAATTTTACAACCCAAATGACAACTCATATGAACCTTCAATTAACCAAAGAATCAAAAGAAAGAAGTGAAAAAAATAATTCGGATCATTTTCTGAATGATGTTCTTGCAGGTCTTCACAGCAATCCCAAGCATTTATCCTCAAAATATTTTTACGATAAAACAGGCGATGAGCTGTTTCAGAAGATCATGTCGATGCCTGAATATTATCTTACTCGCTGTGAACTTGATATTTTTAAAAATAAAACTGCCGAACTTGCACAGGGAATAAAAGCAGATCAGGAACCATTTGATCTGATAGAGCTTGGAGCAGGAGATGCAATGAAATCGACGTACCTGCTGAAATATCTCAGTGAAAAAGGGAATGACTTTACCTATATGCCGATCGACATATCGGGGAATATCCTTTCCGTACTGGAAAATAATCTGAAAAAACAGCTTCCCGACATCAATATTACAACCCTCGAAGGAGAGTATTTCCAGATGCTGGAAAAAGCAATGAAACTCTCATCAAGAAGAAAAGTAATTTTGTTCTTAGGCGGAAACATCGGAAACATGACCAAAAAAGAAGCAGGGAAATTCTGTTCCGCTTTGCATCAGCTTCTCAACAAGGAAGATATCGTGCTTATTGGTTTTGACCTAAAGAAAAATCCTTACACTGTTCTGAACGCATACAGCGACCAATCCGGAATTACCGCTGCGTTTAATCTGAATCTTTTGTCAAGAATCAATCGGGAGCTCGAAGGTAATTTTAATATTGAGCAGTTTCAGCATTACGAATCCTATGACCCGGTTACCGGGGCCTGCAGAAGCTTTTTGATAAGCCTTAAAGATCAGCAGGTGAAAATTGCGGGTGAAGTTATTGATTTCGCTGAAAATGAAGTTATTGATATGGAAGTCTCACAAAAATTTTCAACATCAGATATAGAACATCTGGCAGAAAAATCAGGCTTTTCGATAGCAGGAGCAATCAGTGACTCCAAAGATTGGTTTGTAGACAGCATCTGGAAGGTAAATAAATAAAAACAAACAATATGGAAATCAATACCCATTCAAAATCCCTCGTAAAAAAGTTTCGGGATGTAAGAGCACGTTCCGAAGAAATTTGCAGGCCTCTCGAAATTGAAGATTATGTAGTACAGCCGATCGTAGATGTGAGTCCGCCGAAGTGGCATCTGGGACATACAACCTGGTTTTTTGAAACCTTTATTTTAGTTCCGAATTTTCCATTGTATGAAGTGTTTGATCCTCAGTATAATTTTGTATTTAACAGTTATTACGAGACCATCGGCGCAAGAGTGATCCGTACCGACCGCGGGAACCTGAGCAGGCCTTCCGTTTCGGATGTCTATCGCTATAGGAAATATGTAGATGAAAAAATGAATGAATTTCTGGACAGTCATTACATGAAAGACGCAATTGCACCGCTTCTGGAATTAGGTTTAAATCACGAACAGCAGCATCAGGAGCTTTTAATTACGGATATCAAATACATATTAGGCCACAATCCATTGTTTCCCGCTTATAAAAAAGACAGTATGCAAGCTGAAAAAGTGGTTAAAGAGAAAAGAATGCTTCGCTTTTCTGAAGGGATCTACGGAATAGGTTTCGACGGACTTGGCTTTTGCTTTGATAATGAGATGACAAAACATAAAGTGTACCTGAATGATTTTGCAATTTCCAGTCAGCTCGTAACCAACGGAGAATATCTGGAATTCATGGAAGCAGGAGGTTATTCGGATTTCAGATACTGGCATGCGGACGGCTGGAACTGGGTAAAGGAAAACAATGCACTTTCTCCTTTATATTGGCACAAAATAGACGGAACGTGGATGTATTATAGTTTAGGCGGACTTCAGGAAGTTGATCTTAATGAAGAGCTTTGTCATGTTAATTTTTATGAAGCTTCCGCATATGCAGCCTGGAAAGCAATGCGCCTTCCCACTGAGCAGGAATGGGAAGCAGCCTCTTCAGCTTTCTCATGGGGAAAGCGCTGGGAATGGACCAACAGTGCCTATCTGCCGTATCCAGGTTTTAAAAAAGAACCGGGAGCCGTAGGAGAATATAACGGTAAATTCATGGTCAACCAGATGGTTTTGCGTGGAGCATCTGTAGCTACACCGCCGGGACACAGCAGAAATACCTACCGGAATTTTTTCCAGCCGGATCTGAAATGGCAGTTTACGGGAATAAGGCTTGCAAAATAAAAGAATGAAAAACCAAAAACCCTCTTATCTTAATTTTGACTCTGACAGTTACTTCTGGAAACCGGATATTGACTACAGAAAACACCCTGAAAAATACCGTGTAGGAAAAGGAGAACAGGGCGTGCTGATCTGTGAGCCTTATAAATCTGAGATAGGAAAATACTGGCGCTTTAAAAATGCTGATGTTGCGGAAGAAAGTTCGGGAAAAATCTTTCAGCTATTTAAAGAATACCTCAGTAAAAACGATTTCGTGGGAGCTGACATGGCCCGGAAATATCTCCAGATGGGATTTACCAGGGCGCGACGGTATTTCAACTATAAAAGCGGCCGGAAATATGATGCAGACAACAATTATAAAAATTTAGAGCGTGGGACCGGAGATCCCGAAAAAGAAAGATCAGCAGCTATTTTTTTCCATAAATGGAAAGAAGCTGAAGCAGATGAGCAATATGCACAAATGAAAAAAGACTGGAAAGAAAATTTTGGGTAAATAAAATAGAATGTACCAATGTATCAGTATAACAGTGTACCAATGACTGATTGTTTTACGAATATATTGTTACATTGCTCAATTGCTATACTGTTACATTATTTTATTTTTTCACCGCATTGATCATTTCCCTTTTTCCCGGAGGACCCTGTTTTTTTTCCACATCAAAATCCAGCTCCTGAAGAATTCTTCTTACGCTTCCTTTGGATGAATAGGTTGTTAATAAACCGTTAACCGCCATTTTGTCAGAAACCATTTCAAACAGGGGTTTTTCCCAGAGATCAGGCTGTACCCTTGCCCCGAAGCAATCGAAATACACAAGGTTGATTTTCGGTAAGTCTGTGTTTTTCAGGTCGAAAAAATCACATTCTATTTTTTTTAACGTAAAACCTTTAATGATTTCAGTCTGTTTTTCCCACTCGGCCTCATGAATTTTATGATAAATATTTTTGAATTCCGGGTTATCAAAAAGCTCAAAATAGGCCAAATCGTTAATTTCAGATTCATTTATGGGATATTTTTCGAGCGTAAAATAATTGATGATATGATTTTTGTCAGTTTTTAAATATTCATTAATTGTTACCAAAACATTCAAACCTGTTCCAAAACCGAGTTCTAAAATATTAATTTCGTAATCATTTATCAAGTTTAATCCATTTTTGATAAACACATGTTCTGCTTCTTGAAGCGCACCGTGGTGTGAATGGTAGTTTTCATTTAAATCATTGATAAACAAAGTTTTACTACCGTCGTTTGTGGTCTTGATTTCTCTTTTCAAACTATTTTTTTACAAAATTACTCTAAAATTTTTATATTTAGAAAATTATGTTAAATTTGTAGAACATCATAAAAAATTTTAGAAATGATAATTCAAAAAACTGAAAACTCCCGGATTTCTACATTCGACCCAAACAATTTTTCTTTCGGTAATACTTTTATTGATCATATGATCATCTGTGAGTATGAAGATGGGAAGTGGGGTGATGTAAAATTGGTTCCTTATGGTCCTTTGATGTTTACTCCTGCCATGATGGGTGTAAATTACGGACAAGCTTGTTTTGAAGGTATGAAAGCCTATAAAGACAAAGACGGACAGGTTTTCCTTTTCAGGCCTGAAAAGAATTTTGAACGTATCAATAAGTCGGCAAAACGTCTTGCCATGCCGGAAGTTACGGAAGAAATGTTTCTTGACGGACTGAAAGCGTTGGTTGATATTGACAGAGACTGGATTCCTTCCGGTGAAGGAATGTCCTTATACATCAGACCTTTGATTTTCGCTACAGAAGAAGCATTAAAAGCAAGAGTAGCCAATAAATATATGTTTGCTATTGTAGCGACACCGGCAAAAAGTTACTATACAGCACCGGTTTCCGTGAAAATTTCAGACCATTATTCCAGAGCGGCAAGCGGCGGGGTAGGTTCTGCAAAAGCGGCAGGAAACTATGCAGCTTCTTTTTACCCAACCCAACTAGCGATTGAAGAAGGATATGAGCAGATCATCTGGACAGATGACGCTACCCACGAATATTTCGAGGAAAGCGGAACGATGAATGTTTTCGTAAGAATCAACGATACCATCTACACGCCACCGACTTCAGAAAAAATCCTGGACGGAGTTACCAGAGACAGTTTCATTCAGCTGGCCAGAAAGAAAGGAATTGAAGTAAAGATAGAACCTATTAAAGTAACAGATGTTATTGAAGCTCAAAAGAACGGAACCCTGAAAGAAGTTTGGGGCGTAGGAACAGCAGTGGTAACTACGGTTTTTGAAGCGTTAGGATATAATGGTGAAAAGCTTGAATTACCGAGACTCTCTGATGAAGAAAGCTATGCCGTGGCTCTTAAAAAAGATCTTGTTGATATTCAGAGCAACCTTGCAGAAGATCCTTTCGGATGGAGAGTGCAGGTAGACCATGTTTTGGAAACTGTTTAAATTTTTAAACTGAACATAAATAAAGCCGGGATTTCCCGGCTTTTTTGCTTTTATATGCTTTAATATTTCCACAAGTTTTCCACAAGTTTGACATACTGTAAGCATCTCAACGTAGTTTATAAATGCCTTTACTTGGTTTTGACCCTTTCACGACGACAGGCAAAGTGTATGAACCTTATATATAAAAAATAAACATGAGCATCAATAATTCCCCTCCTCTGGAGGGTGTCAAAATTCCTGAGAATTTTGACGGGGTGGTTTAGGAGTGAATAATACTGAATACTGAATTTCACTTCTTGAGTCATTGATTAGTTTTTAAAATTCACAATTGACCATTCACCTTTCCTAGCCACGATTGCAGCAATTGTTTGAGCTCATTTTTATGGGTTTCGGGGGGGGGGGGGGGGGGGGGGGGGGGGCGGGGGGGGAGAAAGTGA
>Ga0308161_1000619_pt1 | contig 52631 bp, 74 predicted proteins | sample PhyFR2_FD_201034 | JGI IMG/M metagenome (GOLD analysis project Ga0308161, IMG submission 201034) | Phyllosphere microbial communities from UC Gill Tract Community Farm, Albany, California, United States - DLSLF.R2 | ecosystem: Host-associated > Plants > Phyllosphere > Unclassified | place: USA...
TCTGTCATCAGTTTTAAACTATAAAAATAAGGTAGGGGCATGAAGTTTAAATTATTTTTTCTTAGTTTTTTGGCTTTAGGTTGCTATGCCGATGAAAACATAAGTGATCCCGAGATTTGTAATGTAGTGAAAAAAGTTGCTTATACTGTCATGGAGGCGCGTCAGCAAAAAGTGCCATCTCAAGATTTACAACAGATAGCGAATGGCCTTGAAGATCCAAAAGCAAAACAACTTTATCAAGATTTAATTAATTCGGCTTACTCTGCCAAAGTGTTCAGAACTAGTTTCTTTAAAAGAAAAGCAATAGAAGATTTTCAGACAGGTTGGTATGAAGAGTGTCTTAATCGAAAGGGTAGATAAACTAATTACGTAAGCTGCAATTTAATGTTTAAAAAGAAATTTTTAGACTGACAGGTCTGTATGAAAGGCTAAATTAAAATAAGTATTTTGAATTTTTCTTAAAGTTAAAACTAAATGCTCCGAAGATGCCGCTGCATGTGTCGTTACCCTGAACCCGATGAGTTCTCGGGTAAAAAGGGTTTTATAGCAATATGAAACGATATTAGACTATTTTAAATCACATGAAAAGTATTTTTAAGTATTTGTATTTTAATGAAAACACCTGAAACAATACTAAAGCTCATGTCATAATACGACAATATACTTTATTTGCCTACTATCTGCCTATTTTTGCCAATTTGCCTATTTTTATTGGTTTTAAGCCTATTGTTTGCCTACTAAATTTTTACAATAAAAAAGGCGGTTAAACCGCCATTTGTGATGTTGATTGGATGCGCTGCCGTTCAATATAAGCTAACACATCTGCTTTTTTATAAAAAATCTTTCGATAGTGTATTTTTGAAAAGGGAATGCCTCCACCTTCACAGCGCTTTTTCTGCAACCAAGAAGTCGAAACATCAAGTATGGCCGCAATAGATTCTGGTGAAAATTCTGCATCATCATTAGCGGCATTAAACTTTTCAATCTCGGCTTGTTTATCAATACATTTCATTTAGTTAGTTCCTCAATTCTTTACGTTCTTTCTTAAGCTGACGCAAAAGGTTGTGAAGAGTAACTGTTACGATCTTTTCAATATTTTTAGTTGATTGAAACTCTGCAAGCTGAGAAAGTGCCAAACCAAAAATGTGATATGCAAATACATTTGCGGCCTCAGGGTCATTTTTGGCTAACTCTTCAATGCTTGGGCAAATAACTTCTTTAAAAATATGAACCGCTACCTGATCTGGAGTACCTTCAATACGGCTAGGGTTCAAATTAACTTCACCAATAACTTTGCTCATTGTTGAGAATCCTCATTTAAAATTTCCCATTCGCCCCAGTCACCCAAATAGCCAGATTTGGAAATACTTGTAGTGATCACTTGACCGTCATCGCAAGTAACTTTCATTCGATCAGCATCAACTCGGATTGCTTTATAAATTACTTCCATTTTTAAATTAGATGGCAATGGTGTAGGGCCATTTACAGTTTTAATTCTTACTTCCATCACGCCACCATTCTATAAATACGTTTAACTTCATGATTCAGCTCATCCATCGCGGAACGACCTTCTTTGAAATACTTCAAAAGCATTAACTTATAGCGCTCTTGAGCTGCTTTGTTCATAACACCTTCATTGGTCAAAGTAAGGGTAGCTTTATTACCTTTAATAAGGTTCACACCGTGCGGTGTACCTCTACCGCGATAACCAGCATTCACATTGAAAACAATGAACTTCTCAAAAAGCTGCATGGGTAGCAGCTTTGGTTCGAAAAGAAAATCAGGAATATTCTCTTTCGACATTAGAATGGTTCCTTCAGTAAGTAATCTGGATCGTTAGAAGAAAGGCTTTCTAATTCAGCTCTACGCTTTCTTACGTATCCCATGAGCTTTGGCTGAATCTGTGGATCACGTGCTGCAACATCAATTTCAAGAGCATCAAGTGTTGTAAGGTCTGGTGCATTTTGAATCTGAACCATTAGAGAAGGCGGCTCACTCTCTACAGGCTTTTCATCTGCAAGTTCTGTTAAACGCTTATGAGTAGCTTTGAGCAAAGGGTCCATTTGTTTATCAGACCAAGTACGGGTATAGCGATAAACAGCATTTACTTCGGCAGGTGTTTTTGACTCAGATACGCGCTGTAAAAGAATCTCTAATGTTTTTTGATATTCAGGATCTAATTTCGGGTCATTAGTATCTGGAACTAATAGATTCTCAGAAGCGGTGACATTGATTTGTTCTGTAATAACAATTGCTGGTTGAGCTTCTATAGCAACTATTTCAGTAGGTTTTTCTATAACTACTGGTTGTTCAACTTTTACCTCATGCTTTTTATTAGTACGCTTTTTAGTTTGTTTATCTTCAGCCTCTAGCACTTCAACAGTTTTAAGAGGGGCATCGTTTATTGATTTACCTCCTAATAATTTACAAAGTGCTTCATACTGTAATCGGGCATTATCTAAATCACGTTGTGCAAAGCCACCATCAACCATTGCGACAATGCCATAACCCACACTTTGATAAACATGCTTCTCAATAAAACCAGCGGGATTAATAACAAATAACTCTGTACCAACCTCTAATTCATCAACAGTTAAAGGCTTGGTAAATGTGATACCAGCTAATTCAATAGTTTCAATCTTTATGCAGAATTCAAAACCCGGTCTACCAAATACAGATGCAGTGAATTGATCTAAGTCTTCAAAGTCTGACATGTCGTCAGCGAAACGACAAAGTACTGTTTTACCCTTTTGAAGAGCTGCAAATGCTTCAGATGCTGTAAGTAAATTATTCATGCTGTCATTCCTGTTTTAGCCAATGTTTCAATGTCTTTTTTAACCGCTTGCAGTTTTACCGCTTCAATTTGAATAAGTGCATCTATGCCTAAGTGCTCACAAACTGTTTTTACATCTAGACCGCGTTCAGAAATAAAGTTCTGAAGTTCGTCACGCTGTTCTTCCGTAATAGTTGAAGGTAAAACCTCCAGTTCAAGCCATTTACGTTTTTCTTTGTTGTAGGTGAATCCCAAGTTAGTTGCGTAATGCTTCATGCATTCCCACATTTTTTTAATATGGGGATGGTTTTGATCTAACGTTTCTAGCAATGCATTGAAATCAGATGGGTATTGAGATTCTTCACACGATTTATTCCACTGCTCCCATTCTTGCTGCAATTTCATAGTTACCTGCTGCTCAGGGGTAAGGGTGTTAAGATGGTCCTTAGTACGCTGAATCAAGTTAGCCATAAAATTAGCGTTCTCTGGCTTGCGTAAATCAGGAACAATAATGTTTCCTAAAGCACCAGAATCTTTAGTGTGAAAACCTTCACCACCTTTAAACTTAAGTACTTTGTTGGTATTACCTTTTACATCAGTTTCTTCAGCAAGATAGGCCATAGCATCAGCTAGGCGATAAATCTCTTGGCGGTTTTTACCGCCTAGATCTGGGCGTACTAAAGTCAATGTATCGTTTTTATCTTCAGTAGCATGTGCAATGAAAATGACATCTTTGCCAAATCCAATTAGTTTATTGACGAATAAACTAAACATATTGTTTGCAACGCCTTGAACATTTAATTTTAAAGAACCATCACTTTTAGTATTTTTCTGATTGCTGGCTAGGTGAGCTTTAATCAGATCAAGTACACGACCGATAGTATCGAAGACAACTGTGTTGTATGGGGCTAAGTCATTTTCCGTGATATTAGCAATATCAAGCCAAGTCTCAGCTACAACAACATCACCGCGACGATAAGCACCTGTACGATAAGCACCTTTGTCAGCATCGATAATTAAGGGTTTATCAGCAGTCATACCTAAAGTTGTTTTATGCATGCCTGGGTCGCCATAGAAATAAACCTTAATGGCGTTTACCAAAATAGGTTGAGAAGGACGAATAATATTTAAAGCCATAATATTTTTGCTCCTATCGACTGCCAGTAAAGCCGCGTTCTTGCTTATACGTTTTGCGGTCCTGAGAAGAGATATTTGTTTCAAGTAGCTTTATAGCCAGTTGCTTTCTACGCTGAAAATCAATTACTTGAGTAAGTACTTCCCAAACTTTTGGATATTCAGTTTTGAATTTCTCAACATCTAAAGGCGTCTTAACTTCGTCTTTAACTTTGTATAGAACTGAGCCATTAGCATTAGATGCAAACACTTGCCAACCTATGCGAACTGAGTAAATGCCTGTGTTGTCACGGCCTAAATACGATTTATAACCGTCAGGGTGTTTTTTGAAGTTAGTCATGATTAAACCTCCACCAACTTATTACGTTCGATGAAGCCTTTAAGGAGGGCATTGATATTGCGGTGATCGTTGTAATCAGTGAAATCACTGTAAGGCTTACCATTTATATCGGTAATCTCATTAATTGTGAGCTGGGTTACATCAACAGCAGTGAATTCTGATCCTTGAACGCCATAGCTATCTGGATGAGTTTCAAAATCAAAGCTAACATTTACGCGGAAGCCATCAAGCTTGATAACGGCAATGCCTGATGTTTTACCTGTGATTTTTGCTGTTTGAACGCCGTAATCGCTTGGCTTAGTTTGCGGCGTTAAGGTCTGAGTTTTTGTCGCGTAACTGGATTGTGCTGTTTTATATTCACAAGAAGCTAAACCAGCAATCAAAAACAAAGCTGTGAAGCCTGTCACTTTGATGTGGTTGAAAGGAATTACATTTACGTTCATACTTATCTCGCAGTTTGCAAAAGCACATCGAAAGGTCAGAGAGTCGGTGTGCTTTTTTGTTGTCTTGATGAATAAAATATACCTACTAGGTAAAATAAAGTAAATACCTGTTGGGTAAAATAATAAAATTAATTTTTACTCTTGTGGTAAATTGATGTTCAATAAGCAAAAGAAAACCCACCGTGGTGGTGGGCGAGGTGTCTATGAAATTAGAAAGTCTTGTATTGATTGGCAATCGTCTTTTTGATAATTCAACTCAAATATATTTGGAGAACTTTCCATTTAATGGAGATGAATTTTATGTGCCAGTTGGGAATTATACTAAACCAATTGGTTTTCTAAAGTTTAAGCAAATTGCTAAGGCAGGCTGCTTTGAATTATCCGAATTAGTGTCCCTAGATTATCCCAACCCAAATCCACAATTTTCGTTGTCAGGTGTTTTATACTCTCGCCAGAAAGCGATCGAAGCCCATCAATCAATTTGTGTTTATCAGCAGGCGGTAAGTCGGCTGCCATAATTTTAGATTCAAGAATAGCTTTCAGTTGAACGGCTTCAAATTTAACAGTCACAACCCCGAGAATTGCAGATAAGCCGCCATCATCAGCCAGAAAATCCATCCCATTCTGGTTGATTGTGGATGTGCCAAATTGAAATTTTTTAATTCCTTTGTCCCCGATAGATGCCGAAACGATTACACTATTGGGTTCTACAAGTTTGTGCTGCATTAAGTAGTATAAATTAGCAATAGCAGTATCATACTCAACGGTTTCACGATTATATTCTTTATTGAAATCATAGAAATTAGGGTAGGCTGAACTCATCTTTTTTAATAGTTCAAGTTGTAAATGTCTGTCTAGTATCATGACCTATTTCTCTAATAGTGTTTTAAAGGGTTGCACCGGGTCACGATTTCAATTACACAAAAAGCTGAATTCGCTTAAATTTTTTATTAGCTTCGATATGGCTTCTATAAAATTTATCTTTGTCTTCTGAACCAATAAATTCTTTGAATGTGCTTGCTTCAAGAAGTCTATAAATAAACCTTTCACCTGTTCTAAGTACTACTGTCAATAAGAAATGTTGGTAAAAAACATGGCTGATATTGCGGGAATTAACTTCGATTTTTTTCATATTTTGATCAATAATTGTGCTAATTGGTGTGGTGATTAAAGTCTTAATTTATTGGCATAACTTACTGTTATTTACTAAAATAATGGTGATGATCAAATCTAATAAAAACAATTAATAGTAAAAGAATTTTGGTATGTGTTTTGAAGATTATTTCTTTCATTGCATCACTACCTCAATCGCATCATAACCCAGAATACTTTTCCAAAAACTCATCAATCCATTCTTGAGCTATTTCAAGATTGGTTATATCGGCTAACTTTAAATTAGTTTCTTCTGCTTCATTAAATCCTTCAATAATAGCTTCAAAAATATTGGCTTCGCTAATAACCTCGCGTGCCATTTCAGCAGGGTCATAGCTCTGCTTGGCTTTCTTAAGGGAGGTTATTTGTTTATCAATTCCTGCACCAATTTTGCCTAATGCCAATTTAAATTCTTGACGATTAATCGTTAGCGCAGTTTTAGATTTATTAAGTGTTGCGATCATTAGTTTTCCTTGGAATTTAATACTTAAATAATCAATTATGAACCACCACAACGCCAATTATTGACATGTCGATTTTGTTGGAATTTAGAGTGGAAAAATCCCTCAATCATTTTAGTAGCCATTGGGGTGTTCGTGCTTATGTTGACTAGGTGGCACAATGTCTGTAATCGCTGTAATGCTTTCAACTTCATTCATATTAAATGTGAGACGCTCACCGCCATTCACCGCGATCAAGCTTAATACATCGTTTTGTATGCCAATAAACTCTTTAATCGTGCATCGCCCGTCTTTTAAGCAAACCTGAACAAACTCCATAGGCACAAGCTCTGCATCAGGATCACATACTACATACCAACCATTACGAATAGCTGGGAACATTGAGTCACCAGTACCTTTGATACCATATGCTCTATCACCAGCAGCATGAGTAGGTACATAACCATCCCCACCATTTCCTTCATAGCCCATATCCGTGAAATAGCCATCCATCCCCATTTTTGAATAGGCCTTAACAGGAACATATCTTTTTTGATGCGGGAATGACTTAAGTGGAGTCTCTACAAACTTAACAGCTTCTTCATTATCTGGAATATTGTATTTTTTCTTAAATGCCTCTATATCAAATTTTTTAAATTCAATAACATCCTCAATTTTTTGAGTGGTTAAGCTAGACAAGTCAGACTGATCAAGATAACCACGCGGTTTACTAAAAGCATCTTCAATTTTTATAGCCGTGTCATCCCCAATATTTTTGGTCGGGTTTTTACCTAAATACTGACTCAACAAGCTATATGACATATCAATCTTCTCAGCAAACTCTTTACGTTTGAGACCAGATTCTTCCATTAGCCTCTTCGCATTAAGAAATCTAATTTCATGAATTGTCTTTAGTTCAGCCATTACGAAAACACCTATAAGTCAGATTTCAAAAATACCCCACAGGTAGAAAAAATAAATACCCTGACAGGTTGAATATTGTTTACCTTGAAGGTATATTTATATTTAATTTACCCTTAAGGTGCATTTATGGTAACTCTTTATGACTTCTGGCGTGGTCTTGATAAAGATCAACGCATCCAATTTTGTGAAACCACAAAAATTTCTTATGGATATATGGAGTCTCATCTTATCCATGGTCGAAAAAAACCAAGCATGGAAACCATTCAAAAAATGGTAGATGCAAGCAACAAGAAACTAACCCACAAAAGCATATTTGACTTCTTTCTTAGAAAGACCAGTGCAGTCTAGGAACCACCATGAGCAAATTATCAATTGATCTCTCTGCAAGCGCCAGAAATGATGCGTCTCGCATATTGCATGGTCTTGATTTAGGTAATCAGAAAGAGATAGCTGAACAATTAAAGGTTGATCCAAGTACTATCACTCGCCTCAAAACAGATAAGAAAAACAATGGCTTGAATGAAATTGAAATGTTTTGCGAGCTATTGAGTTTACTTGGATTGAAGGTTGTACCTAAGGATTATCAAAGTATTGATAAAGAAAGAGTTGCTGCACTTTTAGTCATGTCCAAAAGTTGGATGAATCGTATTGAAACGGTTGATGACTTATTTCATGACGAAATTAGTGGGCAAAAAGAAAAGCTCGGATATTAAAAAACCACTACCTGCTGGAACAGGAGTGGTTTCAATTCATCAATACGGAAACCAATGAATATGCAAACTAATTTATCAAATGAGTCAACAAAATACAATCAGCAGGATTTTCTACCCGGTGATGTTGTCGTGCTAGTAAATCCAACTTCGTCAAATGATTTATATGAAATCGAAGCGTTTCAGCCAAATGAATATTACTGGCTGGTTGGTGGTGGAATTACTCATAAAAATGACATACGTCCGGCAACAGTCGCAGAACTTAACGCTAAACGCCGTCTAACAAATGCTGAGCAAGCATTAGCGGAGGTTTCATGAGTATTTCAGAACAACAAAGCCAAAAAAATATCCAATCGTGGCATGAACCAGCATCAAGGACACTGTCTGGTTTATTGGAAGTGCGTAAAAAAAATCTATCACGTCAAAATCGTGACGAAAAAAATGCTGCGGTAACACGTGAAGAATTTATGCAAGCCCTGATAGATCAACACGGCAAACATGGGCTTTATCTTGGTCACGCTGGACAAATTATTTCAAGTTTATATCGGGCTAAGCGCATTCGCTACTTAGGTAGCACTTTCATTCAAATGAATGAAGAGGGGGCTTAATGAGTTTAGATGCAACAGTTTGGGCTTGGAAAACCCGTCAAAAACAAAAGGCAGGTGGTGCATTAAAGCCACTTAAAAAATTAGTCCTTCTTTCGCTAGCCGATCGAGCTGGTGAAACACATGAATGCTATCCAAGTATTGCTCGTTTAGTAGAAGACACAGAAATGGACCGTAAGACAGTTTTAAAAATTATTGATGAGCTAATTGAGGACGGATTTATTATCGATACTGGCAAACGAGAAGGTAGAACTAAGCAGGTAAAAGTATATCTTTTGATTGGAGTTAAGGGCCGTGAAACAGTGCCAACAACGGTACTCTTTGACACAGGAAATGACGATTTAAACAGTACCAACAATGGAACAGTTCCAACAACGGAACAGTTCCAACAATTCCATGAAAGAGTCCCAACAATTCCGGTAAAGGGTCCCAACGTTGGGACACGGAATCTTTTAAAGAATCTATCAGAAGAATCTAAAAATAAAAAAACATGGTTGAGTTTAAAAAAACTTGGTGAAGAAATTCGTTTGGCAACTGATCAGGAAACTTACGAGCAGATCAAAAACGCGACTTGGTTTGATCGGGAGCTTCGAGCATTTGAACTCTACAACGCAGAGAAGAATCTTTGTGATGAGCTCATGCATTACCACTTTGCAGATTGGTTAATCAACGCATGTGGAAAATACCAAGCACGTGAACAGACAGGTTTCCGGAATTCAGGGTCGTCAGTACGAGGCGCGCCGAGCGCTCAAGAAAAACTCAGCGACAAACAGGTTCATACCTTCGCACAAAAACTTTCTGTTCTTCCTGAATTCGCAAGTAAATACGCGGAAGGAAACGAGAGCTATGAGCAACTGGCAGCTCGTATCGCTGTGAAACTTGCAGATCCGGAGCAACAGCAAAAATTGATGCCTTACCTCAAGCAAGTCGGATTTCAATCATAACGTAACGGAGAACTAGCATGAACAAATTTGAAATTTTAGCGTGGGCAATGCTCATCTCAATCGTAACTGGAGTCATCTGTGGCGTTGTAGTGCTTTGGTGGCATACGCGCAAGGAGGCAATTCAGGAGTGAGTTCAATGAGCCTTGCTGAATATCGTGAATTATTTCCTATTCAGAAAAATAAAAAGCGCCGTTCAGCAAAGCAAACACGGGATTCAAGTGTAGGGGAGGTTTTATTAGCAACACATCTTCAGGCCTGCAAGATTGATTTTGAGCAGGAATACAAATTCCATCCAACACGCAAATGGAGAGCAGATTTTTTAATTTCGGGAAAAAAGATTTTGGTAGAGGTAGAAGGCGGGATCTGGAGCGGTGGACGTCACACAAGAGGGAAAGGTTATTTAGGAGACATGGAGAAATACAACGAAGCAGCAATGATGGGTTTTACAGTTTTACGGTTCAGTACAGAGCAAGTTAAAGCGGGCGTGGCGATTAAACAAATAGAGCAATTGGTGGGGTGAAAATGAATATGCCAGTACAACACATTTTACAAGCGGTCGATTGGTCTAAGTATACTTTTGAAGAATGGTGCCGCCAACTTGGAGCTTGGCTAAACGGCGATACTGAAACAATGGTTAGAATTGTAAAGACTATGCCAACCAAACGCATCACTCAAAAGCAACGTGAAAAGCTTATGGCTATGTATATGAGTGATGAAACTTTAAAAGATCGCTTGTGTATTCGCCGTAAAGGCACTTGTTGCCAGTTAAATGATAATGAGGCACGTGCTGTACATAGATTGTTTATAGATATGCAGTTAATAGAAGACCATATATTACAAGAGTGGATTTCTGCAATTTGGTCACATCATGTCATGGGTAATTCTTTAAGAGATATTGCTCAGAGTAATGACACATCAGTTAATCAAATTAGACAGGATCTAAAATGTGGATTTGCTTATATCAAAAGTCGCAATCCGCATTTTGCTTTTGAAACTTTTGAAAAAACCGCTTGAGTGTGCGCACAGGGTATGGCATATTTGTGATAACTTGGCGATTTTGCATTTAAATCGGCACTTTAATAAGCTCGCATTTGCGGGCTTTAATATTTTCTGGGGCTAATATGTCATCTGAAATTGCTTCTATTATATCTGCTTTTATTCAAGGGTGGTTCACCATTATTGCAGGACTATTAGGAGCAGCAGCTTTAATAGGTACTTTTTGGTTTGGCGCTAAATCAGCTTTACATGCTCACAAAGTAGATAAATTGGCAGAAGCTAGAAGAGATAATTATTCGGAATTAGTCAGAAGTTGGTATAATTTTTTAGTTGTATTTGGTTCATATCAAAATATAAAAGAAAAAATTGATATTAAAGTGCAATTAAATGATTTTTCGGAAAAATTTAGAATAGCATTTAAGGATTTAACAACTGCTTTACATCAATCTAGCTTTATTTCTGAACCATTAACAAAAGAAAAGATTTTAGATTTTACGATGAAATTAACAGAAGATTATTTTCATTTAAATTTACAAGTTGCTCGATATTATTTAAATATAAATGAAAGAGATGGAATATCATTTCAATTGATGGACTTTATGAATGATTATGGCATTAAATGTCTTGAACTACAAAAAGACTTACGAGTTGAAATTGGAATTACAGAAGATGAAGAAGTAAATTTAAGAATTTTAAACAAACAAAAAGAATTTGCAGCACGGGTAAAAAGTAAAATTATGAAAATTCGTAGTGGAGATTTTGAACTTTAATTGTTCTTAACATGCTATCTTCAGGTCTAATTAAAACTGGTTAGTAAAATGAATATCTGTATTGGCGGTGATTTAGACGGTGAAGTTGTAAATAACCGTGAAGGTACATACTTTGAAGCTAGTGAAATAGATGCATCTAAAGAATCAACTTACAACCGCCAGAGTTATGTAGTTGGTGAAAACACATATAGATTTTGGCTGTGTGCAGAAATATCTTATTTTGAAACTACAAAAATCGCGCACAAACATCTAGCCGAAAAGTACACTTATCTTTCTTAAACTAGAACTTAAACACATAGAAGCCCGCCATTTGGTGGGCTTTTTCTTTTTGGAGGAATTGATATATGAGTATCGAAATTAAACAAGAGAAGTATTTCAACTTAGAAGTGGGAGTGGATGAAAGTACAGTCACAATCTATCAAAAAGATTCAGATATTGTGATTAGTAAGGAAGCCGCGAAACAACTGATTGAAATTCTGAAAGGTTTTATTGAGTAAATTACATGTATCTACCACCTTCTGGGTGATATTTCTTTTTCACAATTTAAAAGGTGGTCAATATGAACACTATAGACTCACCTTACTTTAATATTGAAAAGTTTGCTAGAAGGGTGTGTGAGGACAACTTTCCACGGGCAATAAATCTTTTAAAAGAAAACATTTCCAACTATACAGCTCATGAAGATGTTGAAAAGTTTGATTTCAAAAATCAATGGAAGTGTGAGGGTGTTTTAAATACCGATGCCTTTTTTCTTGATTCAAGAGAAATATATGACTGAATTTCAAAAAAACATAAATGAGATTAGACAGCTCCAAACAGAGCTAAATCACTTGGGAAGCTGTACTACCAAGGGCCTCACAGAAGAACAGATCGCTCACTTAGATGAGCGATTTTTTTTGGCCACAGCAAAACAGAAAAAGTTGGTAGCTCGACTCAATAATAAGCCAGAGGGCTTCTTTTAAGGAGCTCAGTGCATGGATGAGAAACAATATTATAAGCTCACGGGTAAAAAAGAACTTAAATCCAAACCCAAAACTAAACCTTTACCTAAAGCCACAGAAAACTATTTAAAAGCAGAAGAAGATTTTGCAAAGGCTTTAGATTTTTTTGAAATCAAATATGAAAAGAAATTTCATCTTAAATCCACAAAACGTTGGCGTTTCGACTTTCATTTAATTGAATACAGGATATTGGTTGAAATTGCGGGTGGGCCTTGGTCAGCTGGTAGAAAGCGAAAACAAATTTCTTACGATGCGGATCGTGAAGACACAGCTCATGAGCTGGGATATACGATTGTTCGTATTGAGTCTGCATCTAGATTTAAGATTAATGAATTAGGTCCATTACAGGTACAAGCACACTTTGCAAGCCAATGGATTAAGAATTTAAAGAGGCACACTTTTAATGGACCAGATCAGACCCTTCCCCCCAACTGCCTTACTTGATCAAGCTGAAGCTGAGGAGGCTATCCGCTTAGCACCAGCTCCGGATTTAAAAGAATGGGTTATGAAAAACTTTTTAACTTTAAATGGTCCACTTCATAACCCTGATCATGATCACATTGCTGAATTACTAGAAGATAGTGAAAGTTTTTTAGCTTTTGCTTGGGCATCATCTGCTTTTAAAAGCAAGCAGGCTTATGTCCTAGGGCAATGTGAAAAAGTAATGCTTAACCAAGGTGGATGGAAGAAAGTTCGACAAGAGCAGCAAATGAGAGATTGGTTTGGTTATGTTCCAACATATTTAATCACCATTGATGCCTCATTTTGTGATGAAGCAACTGATAATGAGTTTTGTGCCTTGCTTGAACATGAGCTTTATCACATTGGGGTGATGAGGGATGATGACGGCGAAATTATTTACAGTGAAAGTACTGATTTGCCAAAGCATTACTTAGCTGGACATGATGTAGAAGAGTTCATTGGTGTCGTTAAGCGTTGGGGTGCGAGTGAGAGTGTCAAACGTCTTATTGAAGTTGCAAAGAACCCGCCGTTTGTAACTGAGCGTGACATATCAAAATGCTGCGGGAACTGTGTAATCAATTGAGCCTTGTGGCTCTTTTTTTTGCTTTGTTTGTCATACGTAGTCATACGGAGAGGTGTTTATGGCAGCCTTAAAAGAGCCTGTAAAAATATTTATAGTTCAAGCTCTTGCATGCCGTGATACCCCTCAAGAAGTTGCAGATCAGGTAAAACAAGAGTTTGGCATTGATGTCGATCGGATGCAGTGTTCCTCATACGATCCAACTAAAGTGGCAGGTCGAAATCTTAGTCAGAAATTTAAAGACCTTTTTGAAAAAACCAGAGAAGAATTTGATGCAGGCTTAATCGATATTCCGATTGCAAATAAATACTACCGATTACGGATGTATCAGAAGTACCTAGAAAAAACTAAAAATGTAAAAGCGGGTATGAAAATTCTTGAGCAAGCAGCAAAAGATATCGGTGGGCAATTTACTAATCGTCAAGAAATAACAGGCAAAAACGGCGGTCCATTACAAACAGTTAATTCAGATGTTCCGGTTCCAATGGATGAGTATTTAAAAGCCCGGAGGGAGGTCTTAGATGAGTACTGATGCGGCTCGGGATAAAGCCATCCGGATCGAGGCGCAAGAAGATTTATATTTCTTCACGAGGTACATGTTTAAGGAGCGCCGTGGTTATAAATGGATGCATAACTGGCACCACTTAGAACTCTGTGAGGCTTTAATGAAAGTCTATAGCGGAGAAATAAAGCGGTTAGTTATTAATTTGCCGCCTCGTTATTCTAAAACTGAGATTGTCGTAATTAATTTTATGGCATGGTGTTACGGTAAAAAGCCCGATTCTGAATTTATTCATATTAGCTATTCCGCAATGCTGGCAGCTAATAATGCATTCCAAATTAGGGGCCTTGTGCAAGAGGAAGCCTATAAGAAAGTCTTTCCTGATTTTGCTTTAAGAGATGACAGTAAGGCAAAAGATTTCTGGCGAACATCTGAGGGTGGTGTCTGCTATGCGACTGGTACTGGCGGTACCATTACAGGGTTCGGGGCTGGAAAACTTAGAGACGACTTTGGTGGTTGTATCATTATTGATGACCCTCATAAAGCACATGAAGCTTCTTCTAAAACTATTCGAGAAGGTGTGATTGACTGGTTTCAGAACACACTCGAGTCACGTACAAACTCACCTGAAACGCCGATTATCGTAATTATGCAACGTTTGCATGAAGATGATTTAGCGGGGTGGTTGTTAGGTGATAGAAAAGACGGCGTACCGGTTGCTGGTGGTAACGGTGAAGTATGGGATCATCTTTGTCTCTCTGCCATTCAAGAAGATGGTTCTGCACTTTGGCCAGCAAAACACAATATTCAAAAATTAAAGCAAATGGAGCAAGCCGCTCCTTATGTTTTTGCTGGGCAATATCGACAAATGCCATCACCGCCAGCAGGCGGTTTTTTTAAGCCTGACAATATTGAAATTGTGGACGCTTTGCCTGCGGATGTAGTGAAGCAGGTACGAGCTTGGGATTTTGGTGCAACTGAGAATGAAGGTGACTTTACAGCAGGTGTTAGGGAGGCTTTAGGCGCAGATGGCTATACATATCTTGTTGATGTAACAAGAGGACAGCTTGGTCCTGACAATGTAAACAAACGCTTAAAGCAAACAACTGAGCTAGATGGCAAAAACGTCACTGTTCGTATACCTCAGGACCCTGGTCAAGCAGGTAAATCACAAGCTAGTGCTTTTGTGAAACTTCTAGCAGGTTATAGCGTGATTGCTAAGCCGGTCTCAGGTGACAAGCTAACAAGGGCTCAACCATTTGCTGCTCAGGTTAATGTGGGAAATGTACGCATGCTTAAAGGTGATTGGAATAAGGCTTTTATTGAAGAGCTTCGTAATTTCCCTAACGGGACAAATGACGACCAGGTTGATGCTGGTTCTGATGCTTTTAATGAATTACATGAAGGCTTTGAAGTCTTCTTTGCAGATATGGGGTTTGCTCAATGAGTGACGTAACTTTTAAACATTCTGAGTATGTTAAAAACTTGCCATACTGGCAGAAGCTAGATGATGTGTGTGAAGGTGAAGATGCTGTAAAGGCTAAAGGTGAAAAGTATTTACCTAAGCCTAATGCACATGACAAAACGCCAGCCAACAAGAGTGCTTATTTAGCTTATTTAATACGTGCTGTCTTTTATGAAGTTACAGGTACAACATCAAATAGTTTAGTGGGTGCTGCATTCGCCACAGATCCAAGCTTTAAGTTTCCATCCCAGCTTGAGCATTTAGAGCGCAATGCCAACGGCGCAGGCTTAAGTGCTTATCAATTGGCACAGACGGGCATTCGACACTTATTAAAGCATTACAGATGCGCTTTATATGTTGACTATCCAGCAGTTACCCCAGCTAGAAATCTTGCTGAGTTTAAACAGCAAAAAGCCTATCCGATGATTCACTTATTGAATGCCATTGATGTGATCAATTGGGATTCAATGATGATCGATAACCAGAAAAAGCTTTGCTTAGTGGTCATCCGTGAATTTACTTCTGAACGTGGTACTGATGGCTTTAGCAAAACTGAGGTAGAGCAGTACAGAGTTCTGCGTTTAGAACCTGATAGTGAAGAAAATTATATCTACTCAGTTCAGGTTTACGCTAAAGGCGATAAAGGTACATGGGTAGGTGGAGAGAAGACGTTTCCGACTGATTATAACGGTGATTTCTGGTCATATATCCCATTCACCTTTGTGGGGGCAATTGATAACTCTGAGGAGATTAAGAAGCCGCCACTGCTTCCATTAGCTAATCTTAATTTGGCTCATTATCGAGACAGTGCGGACTTTCAAGAGTCCGTTTTTTATATGGGCCAACCACAGTTTTATGCAAAGGGAGTCAATTGGGCTTGGTACGACGAGGCTAAAAAGCGTGGCATTTATATCGGAGCAAAAGTTCTATTACCTTTACCTGAAAATGGTGATTTGGGAATTGTACAAGCAGATCCAAATACTTTAGCTCGGGAAGCTATGAAGGATAAATGGGATCAGATGAAAGAAATGGGTGCTCGTTTAATTGAAAAGGGTTCAGCAGCCAAAAAGACTGCTACTGAATCCAACAGTGATGATGCTGTACAGCATTCAGTTCTTTCATTATGTGTTGTGAATATGAATGAAGCCTTTTCGATGGCTTTAAGATGGGCAGCTAAGTTTGTAACGCCTAATGTTGATGTTCTAACTAAAGATGAGCTGATGTTTGAAATCAGTCAGGAATTCAATAAGCAAGGTTATCTCGCTGAACTTGCTCGTCAATTATTTGAAGCAGCCTTACAAGGGCGTTCTTCATTTAAATCTTGGTGGGAATACAACCAAACTGGAATGTTCCCTAAACAAAAATATGAACAAGAACTGGTTAATGTCGAATCCGAAAAAGACGGAACAGTGAATCTATAGGTAGGGTGATATGGCTAAAGATAATAAAAATCTTTTGGAGGTACTCACTCAACACCAGGCTTATCTTTATCGTACTTCTTCGCAATCAGTAAATGAATTATTAGGATTATTCAATGATGATACGAACGCAATGCTTTCAAAGCTTCGTGATTTATTGGATGAGCTTAGTGATTCAGAAAAGATTGCTTTAGCCGGAGGAAAATACACAACTTCAAATCTTAAGGAAATTAGAGATTTAATTTCCTTTTGGTTTAGTAGTGTTAATACAAGCTTACCTGAAGCATTCGCCGTTTCAGCTACGGCTATGGCCGTTTACGAAGCTAGTTATATCGCCAAGTTATTCGGCGCAAAGATTAGTAAGCCCGATGGTGAAAAGCTCTATTCAGCTGCTAAGAAAGTTCCCTTGGCAGGTGGTGCTCTTGTTGATGATCTCCTATCGAGAATTGCTGAAAGTGCACGCCAAAAAGTTGAATATGCAATACGTGATGGAATCAGCACTGGAAAAACGAATCAGCAAATAGTTCAGCGTATTCGCGGTACCAAGCGGCTCAATTATGAGGATGGAATTTTAAATGGTACCAAGACTGATATTGACCGAACTGTTAGAACTGTGCGCAGTCATGTAGCCAATCAAGTATATCTGAATAGTTTTAATCAATTAGGCTTTGAATATGTACGCTTTGTTAGCGTCCTTGATGGAAGAACTTCTAAGCTATGTGCATCACTAGACGGTTCAATTTGGGAAATAAACGACCCTGCCAAACGTGTACCGCCGTTGCATCCGCATTGTCGCAGTATCTTAGTACCAGTGGAAAAGGATGGGCAATTAGTTGGTGAGCGACCGTTTGTAATGGATGAGCGCAAAGTAAAGGACATCCCGAAAGATGAGCGCAGCCAATTAATAGGGCAATTGGATGCAAACACCACATTCAAAGAGTTCTTTAAGAAAACAGATGATTTCTTTCAAAATGAGTGGCTAGGGTCAAAGAGGTACAAGCTTTATAAAGAAGGAAAGTTTGATTTTGAAAAGTTCTTTGACCCGGATGGGCGTTTATATAGTTTAGATGAGTTAAGAAAGTTGGATGAGCAAACCTTCAAGGAGTTTGGATTATAATTTTATGCTAGAGTGTTTTTATTAGAAATTTATATAAATACTTGTCATGGAACATTTAATCAAAGCTAGTTTAGACATTTTTAGAACTCATAATATTCTTCTTTACGTTGTTGCCATTACTTCGGGCTTGTTGTCTTACAATACATTTGGCGTAGCAGATTTAACTGGGTATGCTCTGATTAAAGAAGAGTACAAAAATTATATTGGGCTTATTTTTCTATTGTCAACAATTACTATTGTAGTGTTATGCGTAAAATCAATAATCAATTATTTGCGTAATTCGTTAAGTAAAAGTAGCTTCAAAAAACAAGCCAGCAAAAGGATTGACCAAAAACTTGCTAATCTTACGAATCAAGAAAAAGCTGTTTTATTACAATTCTTCATTCAGCAATCAGAAACTATTTGGTTGCCTTTTAGGACACAAGAAGTAGTTGAACTTATTAATTCGAACATACTTACATTGGCAAGTAATGCTGCGAGGATGACCTTAGTGGGAGAGGCAGCTATGTTAAATCTTTCAATAGATATGAAACAAAGACTAGCTAATTCTTATCCGGAAGTCTATTCAGAAAACTATAATGAAACGGAGGTAAAAACACTATTAGGTAAATTCACTCCTAAAAGTGTAATAGAGGTTAATAGGGATCGGAGAACGATTGGATATTAACCAGTTTTTAAGTGTTTAGTACAGAGCCGAAAGGCTCTTTTTTATTGCCTGTAGTTTCGATGAATAGGGCGCAACGAGCGGATGCTCATTTTAGATATAGGGTCGGATGACTTATGAAACTTAAAACAGTAACAATCGACGGTAAAGTTTATGCGGAAGTAGAAGGTGATAAACCTATCTATATTCATGATGATGGCAAAGAGACACCTCATGATGCCGTTCACTCTGTGGCAACAATTGCACGTTTAAACAATGAAGCAAAAACGAATCGTGAAGCAAAAGAAGCGGCTGAAAAAGCCTTAAAAGCTTTTGAAGGAATCGAAGACCCTGCAGCGGCTAAGAAAGCAATTCAGACTATGCAAAACCTTGACGATAAAAAGCTAGTGGATGCTGGCGAAGTTGAGAAAGTGAAAGCTGAAGCCATCAAAGCAGTTGAAGAAAAATATGCTCCTATTGTTGAGCAACGTGATGCTCTACAAGCCTCTTTGCATAAAGAACTTATCGGCGGTGGTTTTGCTCGTTCTAAGTACATTCAAGACAACATTGCAGTTCCAGTTGATATGGTTCAGGCAACCTTTGGTAGTCACTTCAAAATCGAAGATGGCGAAGTGGTTGCCTACGACCAAAAAGGCGAAAAGATTTATTCCCGTGTCCGCCCTGGTGAACTTGCAAATGTTGATGAAGCTTTAGAGTCCTTGGTTGGTGGATACCAGCATAAAGACTTAATCCTTAAAGGTGGTAAAGGAAATGGCGGTGGTTTCCAAAGCGGGGGCAAAGGTGGAGCACCAGCAGGTATGAAGCGCAGCGAGATGTCAGTATCTCAAAGAGCCGATTACATCAAAGAACATGGCCAAGAATCCTTCCTAAAACTACCGAACTAATTATTAAACATTTGGAGATAAGTCGTTATGACTACAGTAAATTCAGACATGATCATCTACAACCAATTGGCTCAAACTGCCTATTTAGAGCGTTTGCAAGATAATTTGAATGTCTTTAATGAGGCATCTGCTGGAGCGATTGTTTATCGCAACGAAATCATTGAAGGTGATTTTAGCAAAGATTCTTTTTACCGAGTGGGGGGAAGCATCAAACATCGTGATGTGAACTCAAATGCTAAAGTTAATCCTGAAAAAATTGGCGCTGGTGAATCTGTAGGCGTGAAAATTCCCTATAAATATGGTCCTTATACTTCTACTGAAGAGGCATTCAAGCGCCGTGCTCGTACACCTGAAGAGTTCGCAATGATTCTTGGTTATGATTTGGCAGATGCCTTGGTTGCAGGACGTTTACAGTACAGCTTGGCTTCATTGAAAGCAGCGATTACAAGCAATCCTGATATGGTTGCAAAAGGCAGTATCGCAGTAGATGGTCGTAAAGCTTTAACCAAAGGAATGCGTAAGTTTGGCGATAAGTTTGGCCGTATCAGTTTGTGGGTAATGAATTCAGATACCTATTTCGATATTGTTGATGATGCAATCACCAAGCAGATTTATGGCGAATCTGAAATCGTTATCTATGGCGGTTTACCAGGTACTTTAGGTAAGCCAGTATTGGTTACCGATGCCGTGGGCGATGATGATGCATTTGGTCTGCAAGTGGGAGCTGTGACTGTCACGGAATCACAAGTGCCAGGCTTCCGAGCTTACGACATTAATGATGAAGAAAACTTGGGAATTGGCATGCGTGCTGAAGGTACCTTTAACATGGATCTTCTTGGATATAGCTGGGATACAACCAAAGGTATTAATCCTGATCTTTCTTTATTGGGTTCAAGTGCAAACTGGCTGAAACATGCAACGAGCAACAAAATGACCGCTGGTACATTGCTTGATTTGTCGGGTACGCCTTAAAACCTTAAACACCTAAATGTATTGGAGGGCTATTTAGCCCTCTTTTTTATTATTAAGAGAAAAGTATCATGAAGTTAATCTATACGCGTATTGCCGCAGCAGCAGCTTTAGAAGTCGGGACCATTGCTAACCCTGACTATTATGAATATCCAAATCGTAGTGCTGAAGAGGTAATCATCTATGGTGATTACCCAAAAATTAAAAATGATTATGAAGCTTTAGATATTCCTGTTGAACTTCGTAAATTGGAAGAGCCTGCAAAAACGACTTTGGCCACAGTAAATGTCGCAGTGGGAATTACCCCTGAGCTGCAAGAGGTCATTGATAATACAAAAGCTGAGTGTGAAAAGGTTGTTGAGGAAAACGGACAACTTAAACAAAAAATCGAAATCTTGGAACAGGCAAGTGGTGATAGTTCCGAATTAATTTCTGAAAACTCACGTTTAAAAAATGCTGTAACCCTAGCAGACAATGCTACTAAAGCAGCTGAAGGACAAGTGGTAAGCATCCAAGCAGAATTTGATGCTTTTAAAAATGATGTTGCTGCTATGCAAGCGCGTATTAATGAATTAGAGACTCAAGCAGCAGCTCCAGCTTTAGAAACAGGGGCTAATGATTTTGAAAGTTGGTCTAACGATCAATTAAAAGAATATTTGGCAAGTAAAGACATTGGCTATAAGCCATCTGCAACAAAACCAGAACTACTTAAGCTAATCCCAAAGGAATAATGAAATGAGCTTTATTACTGTAGATGACGCAAATTCAATTTTGGGCAGCGATTTTGCACCAGACAGTGATAAAGCTCGTCTGGTTCAACTTGCAAATGTATGGATGAAAAAAAGAATTGGATTTGTGCCGGATCCTATAGATTTACTTCTTAAAGATGCTTCTTGTGAAATCATTAAAGGCATTCTGGCCAAGGTGATTTATAACGGTAAAGAGCAGCTGCTTAAACGAAAGAAAGTTAAAGCTGATTCAGTAGAATCTGAAAAAGAGTATCAAGAGGGTACTGAAGCGATTTCTAGCTTTGAACAGATAGCAATTGATTATATTGATTCGCTTGATTTGAAAGATCCTAATGCAAGTTTTAATGGTTTTGGTATTCCACTTTACAGGGCTTAAATAATGGGCTTACGAGATGAACTACAGGCGGACATTGCTGAAGCATTTAACGAAGATTTAGCTGACGCAGTTCATACCTTTACGAGTGAGCGAGTCACTAAATCAAATTGGGATCCTAAGACAGAAACTTATGTTGAAGTTAAAGAAAACTATTCTGGCCGTGGCGTTCTATTCGGCTCATATAGTCAATATGAGATCCAGACGCTTGGAGTTTTAGCTACGGATAAGAAAGCAACGGTGCTTCAAAATGAAGTATCTATGACCCCTAAAATAGATGATGAATGGATTACAGCCTTAGGTTCATTTCGAATAATTCATATTCAGCAGGATCCAGCCGCGACAATTTGGAAATGTCAGTTGAGGAAGGTTTAAAGTCTTATAAATTTAAATCTACTTAAAAGCAAAAGTAATTAGCACAGAATATTTTGTAGAGAAAAAATGATTAATTGTTATATTAGCTAAAAGTATATATATAAATTAATCATATTTTTATCACATTCTATTGTATGTTTTAGTCAATAACCGTTATTTTATATTTATGTAAAGAGCGGAAATAATAAATGTTAGTAAGAGGTAGTTATAAAATTGTTCCTATAGAAGATATGGGGGGCGGATCTTTCGGTTTTGTGCAAAAAGTTGAACTTTATAATCAGAAAGACCATCTATGCGGCTTATTTGCAATGAAGACAATGAAGTCAAATGCAAGAGAAATAGAATCTTTTAGAAAGAGGTTTGTTAGAGAAGGACATCTACAAGCAAAATGTAGTCATCCAAATATTGTTCAAATTTATATTTGTGATCTAGAGAGCGTAGAGCCTTGGTTTGTAATGGAACTGGGTGAAATAGATGTAGAAAAATTAATAATAAATGGTAAATTTCCAAATAAAGAAAGATTAAAATGTATTTTAGATTTACTTTTGGGAATGATTCATATTCATCAACAAAAACTTTTACATAGAGACATTAAGCCTTCAAACATGGTAAAAGTTGGTGATAAATATAAAATTGCTGACTTTGGTTTAGTTAAAGATACTGTTTCTAGCCCAGAGACAACACCATTGACTGCTATTGGTCAAGGAATGGGTACTCCAGGATTCCTTGCGCCTGAAGCAGTTTTTGGACATTTTAGTGATCAATCAGATATCTATGCTATTGGTACATTCTTAGAATACATGTGCTACTTAGATGATGAGTTAGCTCGAAAGTTAGCTCCAATTATTAATAAGTGTAGAGCACATGTACCTTCTGACAGATACCAGTCAGTTAATCAAATATTGAAAATATTTTTACCAATTTATGAGGAGGGGATGAATGCTTGAACTAACTAATGTAGCTGCTTTCACGCACTCTAAATCTTCAAATAAAACAAATGAAGACTCTATTCTTCTCCCTTTGAAGCTAAATGGCGGATATATTTTTGCTATTGCTGATGGTGTTGGTTCATATCCTGGTGCAAAATTGGCTTCAGAGTTAGCTATTGAATATATTTCTAAAATAGAAAAAATACCTACAGAGAGTGAAATAGAACCTTTATTATTAAAAATTAAAAATAAATTAAGTGGGCTTGAATTAATCAATCCAGAGTTTTTTCAGGCAGCAACAACTTTAACAGTTGGAGTAGTTGAAGAAACCGGTGTACATATTATTCATGTTGGTGATAGTCGGCTCTATATAAAATCTGAACAGAAATTAACTTGTCATACGAAAGACCATACTCAACATCAGAAGTTATTAGAGGCTGGGCTATACACTGAGCGTCAGCTAAAAAAAATGCCAGGTAAAAATATACTGGTAACGGCCTTATCAAAGAGTATTAATTTAGAATATCAGTATTCATTTCTTATGATGAAAGATATTATTGATGAGCAAGGAAATTTAGTTGTTAATATTATGTCTGATGGAGCTTATGAATTCTGGGAAAAAAGACCAAAATTTTCCTTGAATACTATGAATAATCCAACAGCCTTTAGTACTAGTTTGCTTAAACGGATAGAAAAAAATGGGCCAATTGATGATTATTCTTTAATTTCTACAAAATTTAAAATTGGTATTTAAACATATCATTTATTTTAACAAACCACCTTTCGAGGTGGTTTTTTTATGCCTAATTATAGGAATCTTTATGATAAGCACGGATTACGTTCCCTTATGGCGCATCTCCCCATTTCAACATGTGCATTACACGTTGGCTCGAAATCAACTACACATGGATCTTCTATTTGAGGATATGAATAAGGTTGATCAGTTCATCTCTATAGAAGGAGCAGCAGCTCAAGTCGATTACTATTTTGATGGCGCTTATGCAATTGTTCAGCTTGGCGATACGTCAGAAAGAAAACCGATTGAAGTTTATGGCTTGCTTTTACATGAATCAGTTCATATCTGGCAAAAAATAAGAAAACTAATGGGTGAAAAGGAGCCTAGCTCAGAATTTGAAGCTTACTCAATTCAAGCAATCGCTCAAGACCTTATCGAAATGTACGAAGAAAGTGAGGTTAAGCATGGGATGGAAGGGGAAAAAGCCGACTGATTTTAGTTTTGAGGTGGCTAAAACAGCAGAAGACCAGGTGAAGAAAATCACCATGGATACAGTGCAATCATTAGTTGTTTCAAGCCCAGTTGATACAGGTGCTTACCGAGCTTCACACATTGTTTCTATTGGATCCGGTGATTATGGAGTACGTGGACCTGAGACTAATGCCATTCAGGATGCAGCTATCCAAGCCATGAAGTTCAAGCTGGGTAATTTGGTTTACATCCAGACCAATAAGCCATATGCAGAACGCTTAGAGAACGGTTGGTCTGATCAAGCGCCACAAGGTATTTACAACACTACATTTACTTATATTACTCAAAAGTACGGTGGTTAGTATGGCAATGACTTTGGAGCAGACAAGGCAAGCTATTGCAGACCATATGCAAGACTTTACAGGTATTGCGCAAGACAGAATTCAGTATCCAAATGCACCAGGCTTTAAAGTTCCTAAAGAGGGCGTGTGGTGTCGCCTGACGATAGCAGGTGGACCTAGTTTTGTTGCCGGAGTTGCTGATAAACCTTGTACCCGCCGTACAGGTAATATTATGGTTCAGTGCTTTGCTCGTCATTATAGTGGTGTAAAAGGTTTAACTGAGCTAAGCGATTCTTTACTTGAGCATTTCGAATATTTCACTACTGAGCATTTGGAATGTTTACAAGGACAATCAATTTTTATCGGTCAAGATGCTGACTTCATTCAGTATAATGTGACAATTGGTTATAAGGTGAATTGATATGTCATGCATGCTGACTTTAGAAGAAATTGAATTTAAACGACAAGAGCTTGAGTGCCATTTAGAAAAAGTCATGGCTGTTGAATTAAGCAAATGGCAAAGCGAAAACAAGCTATGTGTATCTGATGTGAATATACGGTTAGCCAATGTTCAGAGTATAGATGGACCAAAACATAATATCGTAACTGGCGTGAGTGTTGATCTCGATTACAAACCTTAAACTTTAGAAATAAATGGCCGCCAAATGGCGGTTTTTTGTTTTACTCAATACCACCTCATCGGTGGTTTTTTATTTTTACAGGAATCACTTATGAGCAATTTTGTTTTTAAGCGTGGTGACACATTTAACCTAAATTTGCAGTTGGTCGATATGGATGACGCATTGCAATTTCCAGCCAATGATGTTCGCCGTGCGATCGACTTAACCGGGTATGCATTTACATCTCAAGTTAAAACTTTAGATACCGGTGCGGCAGTAGCTACTTTAACCTGTGCTGCCTTAAACCAGAGTACACAAAAGGGTTGGCTTAACGTGAAATCAGCAGCAAGTACTGCTACATGGCCATTGGGTTTATGTCAGATGGATATTAAGGCGGTTGTTGGTGGTGTTATTCAACATACTGAAACATTGGTATTCCAAGTGATTGATGGAGTAACTGCATAATGGCAAATCTTTTATTTAGATTTAGTTGGGATCATCGGCCCTTTGTCTATAACTCTTCACAAGGTAAGCGGCAGTTTATGTTGCCTTTTGCCTCGGGTATTCCAAATCTAACGCCAGATTGGACTCAGGTAACTGGGCTAGGCCCAGCGGCAACAAGAGATGTTGGAGTGGATAGCGGTAATGTTGCTGCTTATGGTTCATATGGTTTATCTAACTTGGGATATGGAGGTACTCCTCAATCAGAAACTGAAAATGATATTGATATCGGTTATAAAGCAGGAGGCCAAAGGACTCGTTTTAAGAATGCACCAGGAAGTATTTATACCAATCCTTTCATTGCTGGTTATGCACCCTCGATAGTCATTACGCGAGGAGGGCTTACTGGAACTGAGTTATTCTTACCGTATTACACTTCAACCCGTGCCAATAACATGGCCGTAATTGCATGGAGTTTTAACCCTGCAACTAGCACTCTAAGTAAAACAGAACAAATCGTTTATACCAGCAAAAATCCAATTGTTTTTACCACAGCTAATAGCGCAACGAGCGGTAAGTTGGTAACTGTAGATACGTCTGGTGAACTGAGTTCAAAGGGCTTTACGGTCGATTCAAACGGGGTTTATAAGGCAGCTTCACCGATCGTAAGACTGTCTGCTGATTCACTTGAACTTAATGAAGATGCTTCAAAACAGCCGATTAGCTTTGAAAAGATAGACGTTGGTGATTACCTGATTAAAGACTCTCTCGGCTTTGCTAGAGAAGGCTGGTATATCGAAATGCCTAAAGATGCTAATGGCAATTTAGTTGTAGCAGTATCTTATGAGCAACTTGAAGATGGAGACATTTCAGTAAAAACCTACAAGAAAAAGTTCGATATTGAAACTGCTTCAATTGTGCCGGATTTTGATAATCCTATAGATATTCCTGAGAGTCGCTGGATTGATATCCGTTTGCATGAAGAACCTGAGCCAGAACCTGAAGAGCCACCAAGTGAAACACCCGTCGAGTTTCAGCCTACCAACTTATCTGAAGCAGTTTCTGCGGCACTAAATGGTATAGAACTGCCTGAATCCTCAAACCCTAATGAAACTCTTTAAAGGACCGCTTAATTAGCGGTTTTTTTACACCCATTTTTTAAACGACCCGCTGATGAAGCGGGTTTTTTTATGCCTAAATTTTGGAGAACTATAAATGAGTTCAGGCGCAAAAATTCGATTATATGCTTGTGAAGAAGCAGTACTGGGAACAACCCCAGCTAATCCAATCTGGTACGTCGTTCGCCGTGTGAGTGACGGATTATCTGAAAACGTTTCTACAGAAGAAAGCAGTGAGGTTGTAGATTCACGCTTTCGTCAGGGTGGAGTGGTTACTGAAGCTGAAGTGGCTGGTCAGTTAGAGTTTGAATTATCTGTAGGAACATTCGATTTATTCTTGAGTGCCTTGGCCTTCAATAACTGGGCAGCCAATGCTTTAAGCTTTGGAGGCACAGTTCGAAAATCTTTTACGTTGGTGAAAGTTTTTGAAGATGTTGGACAGGTCTTTATTTATCGTGGTGTTCAGGTAAATACAGGTGAAATTACCATTCAGACCACAGGAAAGATTACTGGTAACTTTGGCTTGGTTGGTAATTCATTTACTCGTCAGCAAGTAAACCCAGTTACCAATCCAGTAGCTGCATCAAGCCGCCCACTGGTCAGCATGCCAAACGTTGAAAACTTGCTTGTGAACGGTCAATCGATTCAAGGTAAGGCATGTATGCAGTCACTCACGCTTTCACTTAACAATAATCTGGAAGCAATCCGCTGTATCGGTTCAGGTAAGTACACACCAGAGTTCTACTTAGAGAAGATGATGGATATTGAAGCGAATGCTTCATTCATGTTCTCGTCTACAGCTGCAGGTTGGATTGATGCCATTAAAACCCGTGATGTATTCACACTAACTTTTGATATTAAAGACAGCAAAGGCAGCAAGTACTCGTTCAACTTTCCTCAATTGGAAGTAATGGAAGCGAACCACCCAGACGGCGGTGGTGATGACATCATCACTTTAGATATCAACTTTGCTCAAGTCCGTACAGCTCCGACGATTGTACGAGCTCTTGTGTAATTCAACTTTTTAAACCTTAAAGCCTATGGAATCCCATGGGCTTTTTTATTTCCTAAATTTCAGAGGTAGTTATGGCTTTAAAAGTCGGAATTGTTCGAAGCTCAGAAGTATCTAAATGGTGCTTATTTGAAACCGTAGATGGACAGGCTGAGTTTAAAATTCGCGGTATTGGTTATAAGCCATTTCAAGTTGCATTAGAAAAGGCTGGCAATCAGATCTCGTCTAAAGGCTATGATGTGATGGTGAAAGATGAAAACGGAAAGCTTTATCATGAGCTTTTATTAGATGCAGCTGGAGCGCATTTAATTGAAGACTGGAAGGGTGTTGTTTTTGCAGAAGTGGTAGATGGTGTAACAGTTGAAATTGATCAACCTTACACGCCTGAAAATGCATCTAAGCTGCTTAACCTGGGTGATATTGGTTTATTGATCTGGTCATTCATTAAAGAGCAAGCCCAGAAGATCCAGGAAGAAGCCGATAAGGACAAGGCGACGATTTTGGGAAAGTCATCGAACTCTACAAGTATCGAAAAACCTATGCGTCGAAAACGCCGCACGAAATCGAACAAATCAAGTTCTTAGGTGGACATATTCCGGATCCACCGGAATATTCTTATGCGGCTGACTCAATTCTTGCAGCATTTAGCACGATCATTAGATCTAGACGATATGAGCAAAGTGTACCGTTGTGCTTAGATCAGCTGGCAATCAATGTTTATGCTGAGCATAATGATTTGTCTGTTGATGCTCATGTCTTTAACGACTGTATTTTTGCTTTAGACAACATGCTTTTAGATGAGTGGCATAAGGGGTTTAAGAAGAAAAAATAAAAGGTTTTAAGATCCAATTTCTTAAAACTAAATCTAGTGCGGGGTATTTTAAAAAATACACTATATACCGCACTTTTAGCATAGTTTTAAAAAAATTATATATCTATTTTTTAAAAAACCATTAATCAGTAAAATATTGATATTTAATTAAAATTATTGAAAATGCACCCGTTGTTGGATGTAAAGCACAATTGACAATTGCCTTTTTTATGCTAGTTTTGCCATATACAAAAAATTGTTTTGTGCAATACAGTTTTATTTTGAAATCTATTATTAGGTTGATATGGGTTAAAGGGTTATGAACGCAGCTATATCAAAAAGCTTGTTTAAAAGACCTCCCGTCAATGTTGAAGACGAGATGGGGGCTTATGAGTTCCTATGGGCTCAACAAGGCACAACATTTAAAAAATTAGCAGAGTTATTTCAAGATAATCCTAATACACTTCCTTCTGAGTTGGTGGATGACAGCTATATTAAGAATACCCTTAATGAGCTTGACTATTGGATAAAGGAAAAGGATTTTGATATATCTTTGTATGGAACATTAGACTATCCAGAATCTCTGCGTGATGCGGTGTATCCTGTTGAAATGTTTTATTACAAGGGCTGGCTAGAGCTTTTATCCTCTCCAAAACGTGTTGCCATTGTAGGAACTAGAAATCCAACACATGAAGGTGTTGTTAGAACAAGAAAGCTAGCAAAACTCCTAGTTGAAGCTGGATATACTATCTTTTCTGGATTGGCGAAAGGTGTTGATACAGTTGCACATACGACAGCTATTAATAATGGCGGAAAAACTGTTGCTGTGATTGGAACTCCAATTACAGATTACTATCCTTCAGAAAATAAAGATCTTCAAGACTTTATTGCCAAAGAACATTTACTTATAAGCCAAGTTCCTATTAAGCGTTATCATGAGCAAAATTTTAGAGTTAATAGGATCTTTTTTCCTGAACGAAATGCAACAATGTCAGCGTTATCTCAAGCAACAATTATAGTTGAAGCTGGTGAAACATCTGGTTCATTAATCCAAGCCAGAGCAGCATTGAAACAAGGCAGAAAATTGTTTATTTTGGATAGTTGTTTTAACAATCCAAATATTTCATGGCCTCATAAATATGCTGAAAAAGGAGCTATTCGTGTGCGTCATATAGATGATATACGGGGCGCACTTGAGTCAGAATAAGCAAATCATACTTCAAGAATTAACTAAAGATCAAAAGTCGCAGCATTACTATATTGAAGAAACAGACGTGTGTTACTATTTTGGTGAATACACAGCTGCTGCTGGTTTTGCTCATAGTGAAACTAATAATTTAATTCTTAATTTTAAGAAGAAACCTGATAGACGAGATCGCCCAGAATGGCGGTATAAAGTTGATGCAATTCAGAGGGTAACAAACTTATTGAATGGAGCATTTGCTCCTCATTCTGAATTTATTTTTGTGCCGATTCCACCATCAAAGAGTAAAAATGATCCTTTGTATGATGATCGCCTAATACAAGTATTGCAGAAATTAAATTTAGGTTGGATGGGCAATGGATACAGAGAGCTTATTACACAAGTAAATTCAACGGAAGCTTCTCATTCAAGTGGAACTCGAGATATTAATAAGTTAATGGAGAATTATTCTGCTGACAGTACGAAAATTCATCCAATACCAAAAGGAATAATTATTTTTGATGATGTGTTAACTACAGGTTGTCATTATAAAGCTATGCAAAAAACATTGAAGAACCTATATCCAGAAGTAACTATCATTGGTTTGTTTTTAGCAAGACGAAAAATTGATGATGAGGAAATAGTTTTTGAGGATTTAGCTTAAAACTTAAAAATAATAAATTAATAAAAATATAACATGTGTTAATTAACCATTTAGGTAGGTTTTTTAGTATCTATCTTTTCCTGATCTATTGTTTTGTGTAAGATAAAAACTATAAATAATTAATTTTAATAACTTTATATTTGATTGGGGTAAGTATGTTTGAAAAAATTATAGATAAGTTGTGGACATTAAATGAAGTCTTTGAAGAATATCCCAAAGTCTTCTATTTAATGATGATTTATCTCGTTATGATAGTTGCAGTGGTTTTTCTTTTCTTTCCATGTTTAAAGTGGCTTGCGAACCTTCAAATCCTGAATACTTATCCTTTAAATGAACTTATATTAAGAAACTCTGACACACTCCGTTGGGGAGTAGTTGTATTACCATTGCTTATTGCAGTTCATGGTTTTTTTGAAGTGATAGGGCTGCATGATCGTCTAAAAAAGAGAAAGTACGGAAGATGAGAAATTCAACTTTTTTATCTTCTTGTTTGGTGATCTCTTTAACTTTAGTTAGCTGCACTAAACAAGTGGAAAATAAGGCACTACCTTCTTCAGTTGAAGCTCAATTCATGAGTGCAGATAAAGAAATAGGGAAGATGCTCGATGACCTGGAAAATCGAGATATTTCACTTCAAAGGAAGCGGGAGATATTGTGCAAGACCTATCCTGAGGTCTATAAAAAACAATACATGCCAGCTCTACTAAAGCTTTCACCAAAAGATTATAACGAACACACATTAACGAGAGATTTTGAGGCTGTGATTAGTTTTTATAAAAAAACTTTTGTAGTTAATTGTGGTTGATTTTTGTCACTTAAGGCTTTAATAATTTGTTTTCTAAACTTGAAAATTTTATTAAAGGATACTAATGAGTAAAAAGGCAACATTGTCTCTAGGTGCAATATTTCTAGTAATTTTATTTTTATATTTCGTCAAAGGTATGAATACATTTGAAATGTCCGATATGTTGATAAATTTATTCAAATAAATGAACCACCTCCGGGTGGTTTTTTTACACCGTCAATGTTAAATTTTAGCCATATTAATAATGGTTAGAGTCATGAAAAAGATTATTTTAATTATAGGGTTTATAACTTCTAATCTAGGTTATGCAGAAGACTGGAAATTGGTAGCGGAATCAACAGATGATGTACGAACATATTTGGATATTGATACATTAAATTATCATTCAAAAGATAATTCTGTAAGCGTTTGGTCTAAGGTAAATAATATAAATGAACAGTTAGATAGTGGGATACTTACGGAATATAAGACACTAGATTATTATTTTTGCAGTTCAACAACATCCACTACGGTTAAGGGTATAGCTTATGATAAACAAGGCAATATACTTGAAACTAGTGATTCGATAATAGGACCTAGCAATATAGTTCCCGGGTCTGTTGAGGATATTGTTTTTAATTATGTATGTAAAAACCCCAAGTTAGGGATTAATACGCAAATGTTAAAAGATGATCCGATAGAAGTATCTTAAAATTGCGGTAATTTAAAGTTGTTCATTTTATTAAATGCTTAATTCTGCTTCTTGCCTTGATAATGGAAAAGTTAATGAAAAATGTTTATCTATTTACGCTTATGTTTTCATTGATAGGTATGGTTCATGCCAAATCGGTGGAAAATATGGAAGTCAAGAAAAGGTGTGAAATATATACTGAATTAGCATTGGTTTATATGGATAATTATTTCAATGGTCAAAGTCGAGAGGAGCAATATAATTTAGTTGAAGAAAAGACTCAAAATGAAGTGATGATTGTTTTTAGTAAGAAATTAATTGACCTTGTCTACGGCCATATACCATTTCCTGTGAATGAAAGTGAAAGAAAAGCATATAGGAAAGATTATTCATCAACATTTTTCAATAGATGCATAAAAGGCTTTGAATATTCTAATTAAATTTTAGAAAAAAATACTTAACCACCTTCGGGTGTTTTTTTATTTTCCTAACTGTTAAATTTTAGCCACTATTTAAATGGGTAACTTCATGAAAAAAATTATTTTGTTAGGGTTAATTTGTGTGTCTTCGTCATCATGGGCAGAAAATAAAAACCTCGGTACTTGTGAGATTTCTAAAGATAAAATTATTGTAGGTGATGTGGGGCTGGGGAAATCAGTTAAGGAGTTAGCATCAAAGGATTATAGAAGGCTTGAACTTGAGAATGATGTTTTTAACAAAAAAGGGTCAAAGGAATATCGTGTTTCTATCTTAAATAGGACAAATGATATTTGGTTAGGTAGTCAACCAATCCGTGATTTTAACTTCATAACATATGATCCAAAAAATTATAAAATTTTGAGTTTTGGATTAAGTCTAAGAATGGATGATTTTCCAGTTGCCAAAGTTAAAGATGCCCTTATAACGTTATATGGTTTACCTAAAGTTGGTTGGAGTTTGACTCAAGAAACTGATCCTAGATACGGGGAAGTTAATGAATACCATTATAAATGTAAGGATTATTTGATAGAAATCACACAATCTGAATTAGGAACTAGTATGAGAATGTATGATAAAGGTGTGACGAGATGAAGAGGATTGCTCTCATAGGAAGTTGTTTAATGTTAAGTTCGAGTTGCGTTTCAGCAAATGAAAATAAGAAGGAAAGCTTTTGTAGAGGGATCTATGATTATGCTGAAATGGTTATGACTAACAGGCAAGATGGTGTTTCTATTAAGGTTATGTTTGATTCTTTAGAAAAGACTAGTGCAAGTGTGAATCAAAAAAAATTAAGCAAAAAATATATTTTAGATGCTTATGAACGACCTCAATATAGTACTAAAGAAAAACAACGTGAAGAGATTAATGAATTTTCCAAAGATAAATTCATAAGCTGTATTAATAATTTGTCTTAGTCTTAACAAACCTAAAACCCCGCATTTGCGGGGTTTTTTATTGCCTGGAGAAAAGTAAAAATGGCACAAGAATCCCGTCTGGTCATTGTTATTGATTCGCAAAATGCTGAACGTAACGCGCGCAATCTAGGCAATGAGCTCAATAGTATTGAAAAGAATGGCGACTTTGCCTCTAAGTCCATGGACCGTATGTCTGTTGCTACTCGTACATTAGCAGGTTATATGGCTGGGTTAGTAACAGTAGGGACTGCTATTAGTAAGATGGACCTCTACACTGGTATTAATAACAAATTAAAATTAGTGACTAGTAATCAAAAAGAATTAAATCAGGCAATGGATGATACTTTTGAAATTGCACAGCGTTCTGCTTCATCTTGGAGTGCGGTCAATGATGTGTACTCAAAATATATGTCCAATGCAAAAACACTAAATTTAACTCAAGAACAAACAGCGAAACTTACTGAAATCACTTCGAAAGCTGTAGCTATTAGTGGTTCAAATACTGAATCAGCTGCAGCTGCACTCTTTCAATATGGTCAGAGCCTTGATGGGAATATTTTACGTGCGGAAGAATATAACAGCCTAGTTGATGGTGCAGGTGGACTTCTAAATGCGATGGCTAAAGGGTTAGGCGTAACTCGGGGTGAACTCCGTCAAATGATGCTTGATGGAAAACTCACTGGTGAAGTTATTACTAAAGCCTTATTAAAAGCTGGCGATAGTGTTGAACAGCTTTACGGCAAAACTAATAAAACTATTGATGCATCTCTTGAGATGCTGAGTAATGGGATTACTAAATTTGTAGGTGAAACTGGGCAGGGTTCGGGCGCTGCACAGTCTTTAGCAGGAGCTATCCAAATTCTTGCAATGAATTTGGATTTGATTGCGGATGGTGCTTTCGTAATTGGTATTGGATATGTCACTAAAGCAATTACTGCCAAATCATTAGCTGTCTATGCTGATATAGCTGCAACTACTGCAAGCATTCAGGCAAGTCGTTCAAAAGCATTGGCTGAGTTGGCTGAATCCTCAGCTGCTGTTAAGTCTGCCCAAGCTCAAGTCGCAAATACTCAAGCTACTTTAACTGCGCTGACTGCGGAAAAAGCATTGGAGGCGGAACGCTTAAAATCACAGATCAATTCAGTTGGGCGCACACAATCTATTACACGTATGGCTGAGCTTAAGAAAATTGAAGCTCAAGTTACACGCGAACTAGCCACAGCAGAGACTACATTAGCAGTTGCCCAAGCAAGGAGTGCAACTGCTCAAAAAGCTGCGGTTGGCCTTACGGGTGCTATGTTTGGCGCAGGCCGTACATTGTTAGGAGTATTAGGTGGTCCAGCAGGTATAGGAATTACAGTAGCCACCTTAGCTGCTGGTTATTTGTTGATGCGTGATAATGGCAATGAAGCTAATGACATGCTTAAGGATCAGACACGTTATGCTGGATTGGCTGCCGATGAACTCACTAAGCTAAATGGTGCCCAAAAACGTGCAGCTGAAGGAGAACTAAATAAGCAATTAAATTCACAGTCAGCTCAACTTAAAAAATCTCAGAATGAATTCTTAGCATTGACGCAAACTATTGCTGATAGCAATAAAAAGAGTACAGAGGCATATCGTATCTGGGCAGAATTAACTACTGAAACAATAGGAGTAAATCAGGCATTTGAAAGACTAAATCAATTAGATTTTATCAATTCAGACCAGATTAATCAGTTAGTTGACAGTAAGAAGAAAGTTGATGAAAACACTATTGCAGTTAACAAAACTAACGCTGAGTTAAACTTAGTTAGAACAACTGGAGCAAATGCTAGAGCAGGTTTAAACGATGTTGGGCAGGGAGCTAAAAATGCTGTAACTGAGGTTAATCAACTCCACGACAAGCTTAAAGATATCAATAAAACTTTAGCTGATCGTAAGTGGGATGCTGCTTTCAAAACTACACTTATTAAAAAATACGGTAGATCAGTTGAAGAAGCAGATTTGTTATTGCAAACATATCGAGAAAATCAGAAAAAAGGTTATTCTGGAGTTACTGTTGAGCAAGACAAAATAATTAAAGGGATTGTAGGTCAGGAAAGTGCGCTTGAAGCACTTGTAAATAAGGACAAGGAGCGAACAAAAGAGCTAGAAAAACAGGAAAAAATCACAAAACGCCTAGTTGGTGTTTCTGGTCAGTCTGGTATTGGTACAGGACCACATCTTGATGTTCGTTATGGCGGTTCAATGTCTGGGCAGAAGGTTTCTAATGAGCATCTGGCCCGATTGCAGGCAGGCGGTAAACCTTTATCCTCCTACAAGATCAGTTCAAATTACGGTCCACGAAAAGCCCCAACCAAAGGGGCTTCTTCATTTCATAAGGGTATTGATTTTTCAATGCCTGAAGGCACACCAATCACGACTAATGTTGCGGTGAAGGACATTAAGACCCATTACGATAGTAAAGGTGGTGGCTATGTTAGTGAGGTGATATTTGAGGATGGTGTATCCCTAAAACTTCTTCACCAATCACCAAGTATGCAAAGTAAGGTTAAAGGTGGGGCAAGTAAAGGAAGTGATAAAGCTTCAGGTGATATTCAATCACAACTTGATCGTCAGCAGGACCTTCAGCGATCACTTGAAAATGAAGTGGCCACCGAAGTAGAACGAATTAACAATAACAGAAAGACACGGTTAGAGGAGGTCGACAAAGCTGGCTTTACACCTGAACGTACAGCCGAAATCAAGGCTGAATTAAATCGCCGTGCAGACAATGATATTGATATAGCCAAACAAGCGATTCGAAGCAAGCTGGAGGACTATAAGGAGTTCCAGAAAACCGAAGCCGAGCTGCTTAAAGAAAATTTTGATCGCAGGAAATTTAATGCGGCTCATGATATTGAATTAAGTAAGTCTGAACAGAAACAGGCAGTGGAATTGCTGGAACAGCAATATCAGCAAGAAAACGCGCTTATGAAATTAGCCCAAGAACAACGCTTATTTCAAGCACGTTTATCTCTGCTTTCCGAAACTCAAGCCATGCAGGAGCGCTATAGACTTGAAAGGGAAGAAATCCTTAAAAACTCAAAACTTTCAATTGAAGAACGTCAAAAACTAATCGCATTGTCTAAAGCTACCCAGGACAAAGAAACACGCGACAAAGTTAATAACGCTGTTCAAAACTGGGGTGGGATTCAGGCTGATATGAATGGTACCAGTGAGTTCTATAGACAGGATCAGGAACGGTTTAGCCGCTTGGGTGCTGCAAATGATTTGGCTGATAGCCAATATGCAGCAGCTGATTTAGACGAACAAAACGGTCTGGATGGCTTGAATGCACAAATGGAAGCTGGATTAATTCAGCAACAGGACTTTGAAAATCAGAAGACTGCCATTATTCAAGCTGCTCAAGAGCAAAGGAGTCAAATTTACAACGAATTTGCCCAGAACACTAAGGACGTTGAAGACAAGTATCAACAAGATAGATTAAACGCTCAGATTGCGCTTGGTGGGCAAATGATGGGTTCAGTCACATCTATGTTCGGTTCTATGTTTGGTGAGCAATCTAAAGCCTACAAGCTTATGTTTGCTGCGGATAAAGCTTATGCAATTGCTGCCGCTGGTATCGCTATTCAGCAGAATATTGCAGCAGCTGCAAAAGTTGGTTTCCCGTATAACTTGCCTTTAATTGCTGGGGCGGTTGCGCAGGGTGCTAGCATTATTGCGAATATCAGGGCAATTAAGGATCAAGGATTTGCTGATGGTGGCTACACTGGAGCAGGCGGCAAATATGATCCTGCTGGTATTGTCCATAAAGGCGAGGTGGTCTGGTCACAGGATGACATCCGCCGTTGGGGTGGCGTTGGATTAGTTGAAAATATGCGTAAGAGCTCAAGTCCTGAAGCATTTATCAATAACCATGCTCAAAACAACACTTCAATAGAGAATGTTTTTAATCGTTCTTTCTTAAGCTCAAAAGCATTCAATGATAGTCAAAATATCTCGAATATCTTTAATCAACATACTCGAGAGAATCAGATTATTACTAAAGGCTTTGCTAATGGGGGGTATACAGGGAATGGTCGTAATTACGATGTTAAGAAACTGGGAAGCATTGGAAAAATTGAACGAATGAAATGGGGAAATACTCCAGATTCATTTATTTCTAACTATTCTCAAAACAATTCCTCTTTTGAAAATATCATAAATCGGGCTAATCAAAGTTCTCGAGTATTCAACCAAAGTAGAGATATCTCGAACATCTTTAATCAGCCTTATCAAGATGATCAGATTATCTATAGAGGCAATGCGAGTGCTACTAATCCAACTACCTCTGCAAACTCAGATCTATTCCATGATGGAAAAGTTTACTTCTCATCAAATGGTTTAGTTCAGGATCGTTCAAATATTGATGATGTCCAGGACTTTACCTTAGGTCAGGCTGGTCGTCCACAATCTGATGTTATGACTTCGTTTGAACCGGCTTCACCGACTATCAACTTTAAAATTGAAGTTGTGAATCAGGTAAATGGTGCAACAGTTGAAGCAGAACAGCTTGATGAGAAAACTGTTCGAATCATTGTGAAAGAGGAGTTGGATAAACAGCTTCCAAGAGCGGTGCCGAAATTAGTAAGTGAGGATATTAAAAATCCAAACTCTTTAATTAGCCGCTCTCTGACTGAGAATACGACTACAAGACGGAACCGTTAATGAACGAAACCACCTTTCGAGGTGGTTTTTTATTACCTGAAGGAAAGTTATGTACAAGTTAAAGCTAAATCCTCAAACAAATGGCTACGGCGTAACACCAGGTGATGATGTAAAGCGTCAGCAGATGGATGGAGGGCGTGGACGCTATTACATCGATGTGAAGCGAAATAGCCACATTGTTGATGTGAACTGGAATTTAAGTAAAACCGATTTCAATAAGATGATGGCTTTCTGGCGTATTTACCAAAGCAAGCCAGCTTCATTTTATGCGGATCTGGTGATTGACCAGGGAACGCGTCAGCAATATCAATGCAACTTCATTCCCAACTCATTCAAAACTAATGAAGTGAATGGAAACCTTTACCGGGTAACCGCACAGATTGAAGTCGTTCAGAACCAGCCAAACCTTACAGCTGATGCAGCATTGATTAAAGATTGGGAGGTCTAATGGATAACGAATACGCCAAGTTCTTTCTCAATCGTAAAGTTGATATCTATCAACTGGAGTGTATTGAGTTATCACATCCATCTTTTCTAAACACTTACCGTGTTGTTCGTAATGATGATCGAGGGGTCTATGTACAACATAAAGAAGGGTCAGGCCAGTTCTACTATGAATATTTACCTTTAACGATTCAAAGATCCGGAATGTTAGGTGATCTGGACCAGACTTTAACCGTCTCAGTTTCAGGTCTTGGCGACATATTGCCGGATGAGTTTGAGCGAGTGCTGGAAGGCCAATTTGCGGATGTTAAACCTACTGTTAATTACCGTCTTTATAGTTCAGATAACTTGAATACACCAATTCATTATTTGCTAGGCCTTCAACTTGCAGGTGTTTCAATGAACCATAAAGCTGTGACATTCAAGGCTGAATCCCCACGGTTAAATACCTCCAAAACTGGTGACATTTTCTCACTGGATAGATTCAGTGGACTGAAGGGGGCTGTATGAAAAGTCATGATCATTTACTTGATAAGCAATACGACGAAGAGCACTACAACTGTGTTCACTTTGCTCATGAAGCCGCTCTGGATCTATATGGAGTAGATCGGAGTGAAGCTTTGGATTTGTTCATGCAACCTAAAGGCAAAATTACTTTTCTTCCATCAAGATTAAAACTCTTAAATCCGCTGCCCATGCCCAAGGAAGGCTGCATAGTCGCCTTCCATCCAAGACAAAGAAATAAGCCCCCGCATGTGGGGCTTTTTCGTGGGCAGAAGGTTTTACACCTGATGGAGAGCGGCGTTACTTATTTAGCTGAAGACGTCATTAAAGCAATGGGGTTTAGTCGGGTCAGTTACTATGATTAAGATTATTTATAAGCAAGATCCTTTGTCTGAAGAGAAGACAATTGAACAAGCCGAAACTATCGGGCAATGGCTTACTTCGAAATATGAATACTTACCTGAGCATGTTCGTATTTTTCATACATCAAGCAATATGGATCATGCGGAGATCTCTTTTGCCAATGAAGTTACACCGAAGAATGCTCACGACTTAAAACAGCTCGATTTCTTACCCGGCACTTTCATTGTGATTGAAAACCCGAAAGGTATGCCTGCGCTTATTGCTGCTATCGTTTCTATTGTTTTAAGTGTGGCGATTGCTTTTTTAATGCCTGCACCGTCAATTGCCCAAACCACCCAGAATAACAACCAGTCCTCATCTGCAAATAACGAGCTTTCAAATCGCGAAAACAAAATGCGGGTGAATGGTCGTATTGCCGATATTTATGGGGCTACTTGGGATACGCCTGACTTAATTGCAGTTCCTTACAAGGTCTATGAAAACAACGTCGAAGTTGAGCATCTTGTGGGGTGTATTGGTCGAGGCCACTATCACATCAAAGGCGCTTACGATGGTGAAACTAATATTGTTGATATTGCAGGTGCATCGGTAGAAGTCTTTCGACCAGGTGTTGATATCATATCTGGACAGCCTTATTTTTCGCTTGGTAGTGAAATTACTACGCCACCTTTAACTGTTCAGCATCAAAACTCAGTGAATGGCCAGATCTTGCGACCAGCCGACACTCAAAGTCTTGAGGGCACAAATTATCTTCAATTTGCATACCCAAACGAGATCCTACGAGCAGCTGCTAACAATACTGATTTAACGACTAAGTTTGTCAGCAATGACCGAGTTGAAATCACTAATGCTTCTTTTACTTATAACGGTCAAACCTACGATTTAAACGGTACGTACAGCGTCTTATCCGTTGCTGATGACCGTATGGCTTTGTCTAACCCGGCAGCAGTAAATCCGAACTGGTTAAAGCTAAAAGAACTCACAAACCAGCAAACAGGTGCTATATCTCCAAAGCTTTCATCCATCGGTGAAAAGTGGATCGGCCCGTTTATTCTGGACAACATCGAACGTAGTCGTGTCATCTTTAACTTTGTGGCGAATAATGGGCTTTATACGGTCTCTTCAGGAGGTAATCAGGCGGCTGTTAATGTCACGATTGAAGTTGAAGTAACTCCAGTGAATGAATCAGGTGCAGCTATTGGCAATCCAATGCTAAAACAGATCATTCTCAAAGGCTCTGCGAAATCACGCCAGACGGTTGGGGCAACGCTGGATATGGTCACATTTCAGGGGCGCTGTAGCGTACGTGCTCGACGTTTAACACCAACCCCAGCAGTGACAACTGTAGTTGATGAAGTGAAGTGGCAAGCACTCTACGGTGCTTATCCATTACAAAGCACGATGTATGAACATGAAACAGTTTTCCGTGCACGTACATATGCAACGACTGGAGCTTTATCTGTTAAGTCGCGCAAGATCAATTTCGATCTTCAGCGGATGTTGCCGACATACAAAAATGGAGCGATGACAGCAGAGTTATTTCCAACTTCAAGCTTTGCAGATGCACTGGTTTCAATGGCGCTCGATGACAAGATTGGCCGCCGTACGGTCGATGAGATTGATATTGAAAACATCTATCGTACTTATAACGATATTGTCGATTACTTTGGTACACCCTTAGCAGCCGAGTTCTGTACAACCATTGATGACACTAATCTTTCATTTGAAGAACTGGCCACTAACCTTTGTGATGCTGTCTTTTGTACAGCATATCGTCAGAACAATAAGCTAAAGATCTACTTTGAACGGCCAACAGATAACTCTGTATTGCTGTTTAACTTCAGGAATATCATTCCGGATAGTTATAAGCATGATCTGACCTTTGGTGTAATGAATGACTATGATGGTCTGATCTATGAATACACGGATCCGTCCGATGATAGTCGTATCAATATTTATTTACCAGATAAAGGAGCCAAGAATCCTAAAGAGGTAAAGTCGGTAGGTGTGCGTAATAAGTGGCAAGCCCATTTCAATGCATATCGGCTTTGGAACAAGCTCCGTTTTCAACGCAAATCCATCGCATTTGATGCAGCTCCAGAATCAGAATTACTAGTGTTACGTGAACGCATCGCTGTAGCTGATTATCGAAATGGCATCCATCAAAGCGGCGAGGTAGTGCAGCAAGAAGGTTTAATTCTTATATTGAGCCATGATGTTGATTTCATAGCAGGTAAGAGCTACGTGATTTATCTGCAAATGGGTGATGGGAGTGTTGATTTGATTCCTGTTACTGCTGGATCTGCTAAGAACAAGGTCGTTTTAGGTCGCTTACCAAATGGGGCATTAAAGTTAAGCCCTGATGATTTCGTTAATACGATTTATACAGTCGTTAATGATGATACAAAAGGATCATTACCTTATCTGGTAGCAACGAAAGATCCGGTTGATAAGTTTTCTAATACCATTACGGCAGTAAATTACGATGTTCGGTATTACCTCAACGATAAAGATTTTATTGATGTACCAGTTGATGATTCTCCGATTTACATTCGTTATGACCAGCTAGATATTAATCTTGCACGGCTATATCAGATGCAACGAGGCGACCTACCAACAACCGGTGAAATTAGCTTTATTGTTGAAGCCGGTGCTTTGGTTTCGAGTTCCAGTTCACTTCGACCAGAAACAAGAATGGTATATAAGTTTGACTATAACTCTAGTCCACCAAAACAAGAGTTTATTGTACCTGCAGCACCAGAACTGCCAGCGATTGATACAGGAGAGTTTCCTCCTGGTCTTACTGTAAATCTTACGATTAAAGGTTCAGTGGTTGGGCGTGGGGGCGATGGTGGTTTGCCACATTTGGCCTTTGGTGCATGGTCTAGTGATCCGGATTACAACTTTGCCAAAACACGCCGTGATGGGTTTCAAGGTGCACCTGGGCTAATGAACCGGCACAGCAAATTGAACCTGATTATTGACGGCGGAACACTTGCTCGAGGCGGCTCAGGAGGTGGCGCTACTCCAAGTGGTATCTACACTGAACTAACTTATGGAGTTCAAGGAGTACCGGGTGGAGCTGGTGCACCTTTTGGACGGGTTATGACAGGTCAGCCAATTTACAATGATACTCAGGACTGGCGTTGGTACTTTACCGGTGGGTACTTAATGGTTGTAAAAGTCACTGATGCTGATGCAGTGACACCAGGGAAAGGCTACCGAACTCCAAATAGCGACCGCTATGTATCACCTTTATCTGGTGATGGAGGAGGTTGGGGGCAGCGTGGCACCAAATCGACAAACAGTGGTACTTCGAACTGGAATTACCATGGCACAACTGAAGGACAGCCGGGTGCAGGTGGTACCGCAATTGTCGGAGTGGCACCACTGACAACTAAATTGTTAAATGGAGGGAAAATCTTACAAACTGTTTAACGTTATAAGCACTCTTGAAGGGTGCTTTTTTATTTATTAAAACTTTTAAAGGTACAAGAATGGCTACAGTAAATGCAACAGATGTAATTGATGGTACTAAGAACCAAAAGCAAATAAATGATGAGATTATTTATAAAATAGATTCGCTATCTGAACTAAAAAATTTATCTCCTCGTTTGCAGAATCAGAGAGTAAGGATAAGAAATTATGGTATTGGCGAGCTTTATTGGGATTCTACAAGTACAGAATTAGCAAACGATATTGATATTTTCGAATCAAGTACTACATCTGTAGGTAGATGGAAATGGATTGAATTTAACAATGTTGCACAAGGTGGTGTGATTTCAGATGGAGTTACAGACCAAACTGTCCGTATAAACCAGATTACAGCAAGACTTGGATCAATTGGTTTTCGAGGGCAAATAGTTATTCCTGAGAATACAAAATATGATGTAAGAGCAGTTTTTAGTTCATTACCAATAGGTTTAAATTTAAAGATATTCGATCATTTAAATTGGGGACAACCTCCCAACTATAAAAATCGCATGCGAATTTCATATAGTAATGGATCTACTGCTGATGATACTTTGCATATGATCGCAGATAATCATCACCCTGCATTAAGTTTTCTTAATACTGGGGACTCAGGTAGCCCATCTGCTGAAGATAGATCTGCTTCAATTATTCATGCTGTTGGAATTTCATCTAATGGTGATCCACTTAATTCTCAAATTTTACAATTTAATAAATCAACAGCAAATAAATGGCAGACAAGTTTACGGTCTCTAATTCCTTATGCTATAGCTACTAAAGATCCGAGCTCGTGGAAAGCTGGTAAACAATATACTGCTGGTGATATGTGTCTTAGTGATAACGGAAAGGTTTATATATCTTCACAGGGAGGCGTATCAGGTAATACTCCTCCACTTGGAACTGGTACTAATATTAATGATGGAAATGTAATTTGGGATTATTACGCTCCAAGAAGATCACGTGATGCCACTATTTTCACTATTGATGAAGATGGGAATGCAGCCAATTATGGCAACACATCAAATATAACCACTTATCAAGTGCGTAACTCTAAGAACAGGTTGATTCTGCAAGTAGATAATACTACTTCAGGTACTATATCTATGAGAGATTACTCAAGAGGGCTAGATTTTATAACTTCATCCACTTCTCGAGGTGTGTATTTAGGTGGTATTCGCTCTTTATTCTTCAGTAATATCTCTGGAGCTACACCTACAATTTCTACTGAAGCTGCTCGTGTATCAAACTCATCTGCAGTTGATATGACAGCATTAAACCTTCCTATAGGCATCACACATGGATTTATTATGCTTCACTTTGTAGATTCTAATACAACTCTGAAAAGTGGTTCGTCATTCATTCTTAAGGGCGGTGTAGATGTCAATCCTCCTGTAAACGGAATTATTCAACTCATCCGTAATGGCTCAGCTTCATCTGCTTGGATTGAGGTTAGTAGAAGCTTTTAATTTGTAATATTTATTTAAGCCCTTTCTTAGATATAAGTTAGGGCTTTTTATTACCTAAATTTTCTGGAGATATAAATGGAACCAGTTTCCACAAGCGGTTTAACAGCACTATTAAAATTTTATGGGGCAGCAATTATGGTGACTTTAGCGGTCGCATTAGTTGCAGCAGTTGTATTAATGACACGTATGCCACGCTCACCACAAGAGTGGGCAGTCGGTCTTATTTGTACGGTTGTTTCGAGCTTGGCTGGTGGTTCATTCATCATTGTGAAGTGGGGTCTTCATGAATGGATTACTGATATTTGGGGCATGATGGCGCTCGGTGGATTCTTCTTTGTTTGCGGTATTCCTGGTTGGGCCTTGGTCCGATGGACCTTTAACTTTATCAACAAACAGGAAGGAAAGACGATTATTGAAGTAATCAAAGAAGTTAAGAAAGCCAGAAGTGATATCGAAAACAGTTAATGCCGCCTTCGTGCGGTTTTTTATTATTTGAGGAAAACTGAAATGAACATTGAACAATATCTTGAAGAGTTGATTAAGCGTGAAGGGGGGTACGTAAATAACCCAGCAGACCGAGGAGGGGCAACAAAGTACGGTATTACTGAAGCAGTAGCACGTACAAACGGTTTTAAAGGGAACATGAAAGATTTACCGCTTGAAGTGGCCAAAGCTATTTATAAGAAGCAGTACTGGACAGCTCCGAGATTTGATCAGGTGAATGTAATTAGCTCGTTGGTTGCTGAAGAGCTTTTAGATACTGGTGTGAATTGCGGTACTGGATTTGCAAAACCACTTTTACAACGCGCACTAAATTTATTGAATAACCAGGGTAAAGCAGGTTGGCCAGATCTTTCAGTCGATGGAATTTATGGACCAGCTACTCTAAATGCTCTCAAAATTTACTTATCAAAAAGAGGCAAAGAAGGCGAGAAAGTCCTAGTCCGAGTGCTAAATATCATGCAAGGCCAGCGCTATATCGAAATCTGTGAACGCAACCCTAGCCAAGAACAATTTTTCTATGGTTGGATTAACAATCGAGTGGTGATGTAAATGAGCCAGCCAGAAACATTAACGGAGCTCACGCCATATTTAGAATATTGGAGCAGCGGCATCTATATGTTTAAGTGCCCCGGTTGTAAATATTTGCATCCATTCCATGTGAAAGAAGGTACACATCATAATGGCAGTACTTGGGATTTTAATGGCGATATAGATAAGCCAACATTTACACCTTCTTTACTTGTTAATGATCATTACCCTGCAAGCCGCTGTCATTTGTTTTTGACCGATGGAAAGATTCAATTCTTATCAGATTGTCATCATGAATTAGCTGGGCAAACGGTAGACATGGTACCAATCGATGTTTAGGGCTTTATTGCTGTGCATTCTTCTATCAGGATGTACAGCTCATACGATTAATAATAATGTTAGTGTAGGAATTTGTGTAAAGGCCCTTTAAGGGCCTATTTGCCAATTTGCATATAAATTTTTTAATTATAATTTTTTAGAGTAATCTACGACTTGAAAAATATATTTAAATATTTATGTATTTTTTACAAATATTTAAAATATTATTGATACTGGAATATTCATTTTCTGCATTATTTTGGGTAACAATTTCATGAATTTTATTGATTAGTTCATCGTTTTCAAATGCATTGTTCATCATGTATTTCACCTCTGCAGGAATTAAAACTTTAAAACTATTTGGATCTAGGTGATTTTTAATATCTTCAATAGAACTTTTAGGTAGACTTGATTTATTTTTACTAAGTAAATTTTTGATTTTATTGAAAAGATAATAGCTGAAATGTGCGCATATATATTCAATATCTTCGTTTGGAACGTCAATGATAATTAATTTTTTGTGATGAAGTCTCATGATATCTTTATATATATAGTACTTACCATCAATTGTGCTGTTGATAATGGAATAACCATCGTGGGTTGATGCATTTCGTGCTTCTTTCATAAATTTACCATAACGGATATCTTCAAAAAAAACACTCCAATCAATTTTTTCATTCAACGCGGTTTCTAAGCTATCTTTAATTGATTGAAATGAATTAAGATATGCATCAAAATAATGATTTAATTCAGGCATTTTATCCTCTTGCGGAGTTCCCCAATGTTTTTTAGTTTCACTACAACATTCTAAAATTTTATTTAAGAAAAATTCATGTCTTGAAAAAAGGCTATTAAGATGATTAGTAACCATTAGTCTATGTTGTTCAGGGTTTAAAATTTTCATAAGTAAACAAAATATTTTTAATTAATACTCAGTTGAACATTTAAATATCAAATTATCAATAGTTTATGTCAATCATAGAATTTTATTATTAAATTGCTGTTTTTTATCTCGTTACTTTTAGATTATTAGTAGAAAGTAATTGATAATTAATGATCTAACATTAACTTTGGAACAGTAAAAATAACCTTTATGCAATAACAAAAAAGAGATCTTTGGAGATCTCTTTTTAATTTTATCAGTTAGGGCAGAGATGGTTCATTTAGTCCAAGTATATACCCACGTTTTCCATTCGTTTTCATATACACTACACTCACATTCTGCAATGTTTTTGCTAGTTTAAAGAACTCTCTTTTCGCTTTTGAAGCTGGATAACAATTGGCAACTTTTTCCTTGTCAACATAAGCAAAGAAGCCATCAATAGAACATAATTTTTTGAACTCATTGCCAATACGTGAATCATTAAAATTATTGTAAGCAGTGACTGACATCCATTGAAGAAGCATCAACATATCATCATATTGCTTATTCAGTAAATTTAAAGAAGCATTCAATCCAAAAATTGGTGTTGAGTAATCTAATGAATTATTCGTAGGATTTCTATAGTAGAACTTCCAGATAGGTTCGTGATGGGATAATCGGTTCCTGAATTCTCTTATTAAGTTAAAGTGATCTTCAATGTCTTTCCTCTTGATGTTTGAAGGGGCATTTGGAAAAACATGTTGCAAAAGATTTGGCCATAATAAATGTTTATTAGTAATGTCTTCATAGTCGTTGCTAAGCAAGGTTGTCCAGAATCCAAAAGGTAATCGGCTTAATATATCCTCACCTTTCACCCAGCTTTTTACAATTGAAGCATCATCTCGTGCTTTTTTAACATGATTTTCAGTCGTACTATATTTGATGCGATTACCGTTTTTTACCCATTTCAAAGCATTCTGTTGACGCATTTTGGCAATTTTTCTGTCTTGTATTGCTTTAACTAATTGTTCAAACCATAAGTCATTATGTTTATACGAAATGAAGTTTGATCCATTTGGTTGATGATGTTTTTTTACAGCAACGTCTATAGCATTTCTTAAAGTAATTTCTAAAGTCTGCATTAGCGGATAAATGGCTCCAGCTAAGGCAATGTTCCAGTAATATGCTCTTAGTATCTGATTCGGATCAGTTAGCTTCAAAATATTTTCATATGTACTTAATCTAGGGGTAGAAATAAAATCGCTCATTTTTTGAAGAAGTAATCCTTGTTTTTAGATCTAAAGTATAGGGTAGTTGTACTACCCCAAAAATGTGTGTATTATAACAAGCATAGACACGTTATGCGTTCCCTGGGATTGCAAAAAAAGCAATTCTATAAACATAATGTAAGTAATTTGGAAAAGCCACCGAAAGGTGGTTTTTCTCTATCTATAGTTTTGTTTTCTCCAGATCCTCATGATCTGTTATCAAATCATAATCGATTCAGCTAACTTGAAATCTTTTAACTCGTTATAAAATATCTAGCCTGCACTTATAAAAATTATTTGATAGTGCTTTATTTATAAATCATCAATAACTGATCAAACTTAAAGGGATTTCTGCTTAATTTTTCTCTACTCATTGACCAGTTTCGACCCGGTACATAACATGGGCCAACACCTAGCTTTTTCTTTCCAAATTTTGTATGCACGTTATCTAGCGTCTTCATCAATTGCTCTTTCTTTTCTATCATTTCAAAGTCAGTGAGAAGGTCATAAGTATGGCCAGATTTGGGCTCAAGCGCGGTTAGTATTACTCCGCATTTCTTATATTTAATTCCTTCCTTATAAATCTCATCTACCATCCTTGTTGCAGCTCTAACAAAATCAATTGCGCAGTCAGTTGGTTCTGAAAATGAGCCCGTAATAGATTTATTGTAGAAAGGCACATTCTGATCAAAAGGATTAGATTGAACAAAAGCAATCATACAACCACAAAGCAGTTCTTCATCTCTCAAGCGTTTACATGCATCTTGAGCATACATTGAGATAGCTTCTTTTAGATCCGTTAGTTCAGTTACGCGACCACCGAAAGACCTAGAGGCAACGATCTGCTTTTTTGAAGGGGGAGTGTGTTCGATCTCAATGCATGAGATGCCTTGCAATTCGTAGATCGTGCGAGCCATGACAATCGAAAATTGCCTTTGCATCTCTCGAGGTTCTGCACAAGCTAAGTCAAGAACGGTATTAATTCCCATACCTTGCAATTTTTTTGAGTGCTTACGGCCAACGCCCCAAACTTCAGATACTTCAATTAATGAGAAATAATATTCTTTATTGCACGGATCCATATTAACGAGATCGCAAACGCTGTTAAAGCCGGAGTTTTTCTTTGCAATGTGATTTGCAATCTTCGATTCTGTTTTGCTTCTACCGATACCGACGCAAACTGGTAAGCCAAGCCATTTCCATATTTGCTGGCGCATCTCTTGGCCAACTTTTTCTAAATCAAAGTTCTTTTCATATGCTGAGAAATCAACAAAACACTCATCAATTGAGTATGGTTCAACTTCTTCTGCAGTTACGTACGAACTCAGAATCTTATGAAAACGCCTCGACATTTCTGCATACATTGCATAATTACTTGAAAGTACGATTACGTTATGTTGCTGAACAATGTCTTTAATTTGAAATAACGGCACACCCATTTTTATATTTAGGGATTTCGATTCATTGCTACGCGCCACGGCGCACCCATCGTTGTTACTGAGAACAATCACAGGCTTATTGTTCAAACTTGGGTCAAAGACTCTCTCACATGAGACATACATGTTATTTACATCGATGAGAAAGAAGACTTTGTTTTCATGTTTCATGACTAATTTCTTATTATTTTAATGATGCAGGTGACAACGCCCCAAATAATCAATTCTTGTCCATCTAATAAGTAAATATTTTTAAATGCTGGATTTTCGGCTTTGAGCCATTTCCTAGACTCTTCAATCATTAAACGCTTCACTGTGAAATCATTATCGATCAGTGCAACTACAATGTCTCCATGCTTTGCGTCAAGGCTACGATCGACAATGAGCTCGTCATCAATATCGATACCTGCATTTAACATTGAGAGTGAAGCAACTTTCACAATGAACGTAGCGGTTTCATTTTTTATTAAGTGCTCGTTCATATCGAGCGCTTTATCTATGTAATCTTGAGCTGGGCTTGGAAAACCTGCTGAAATCTTCTCTAGAGCATAAGGGACAAGTAGGTGAGTGGTTGGTATAACTTGCTTGATTGATAAGGCTTCAGATAAAACAATACCACTTTGTAGATATGGTTTTATCTGGATAATGGATGGTGCAATTTCACTCATAGAATATCCCCTAACTTGAATTTGTAACATATTCAAGATGATATGCTAGAGCTTAGTTAAATTTCAAATTTAAAAACTTGTGGATAAATAATGACTAGTCGTAACTTGTCGCGTTGAACGATGCATTTGGTCGGAAAATCAACAGCGCTAATTTGCACTTTTTTTAGGTTTAGGGAAGTAGTCAGCAGTAAATTCACGTAGGGGCATTTCAAAGAAAAATTGATCAGCATCTTCTTTTTTACAATTCAACCAATCTTCTCGATACTCTTCAGGAATAACGATAATAGATCTCTTTTCATCTTCTGGCTTATGAAATTGGCTCATGAAGGGGTGATTGTCTGCATTGATAGTCAACATTGACATGGATCTAACTTGTTGGCCGTCAATAACAGTTGATTCGTAGATGGCTGCAACGGTGAAAGGTAAGCCATCTTCTCTGTAGATTCCCCAGCGTTCTGCTTTGCCATTCACATACCTTGGCTCATAAATCTTTTCTACTGGTATTAAAGCAAACTGGCTTTTAGCCCATGCATGCCGAAAACTTGGTTTTTTATCTACAGTCTCTGTTCTAGCGTTGTAAGTGAATTTTGAGAACTTCAGGTCATGATTCCATGGCGGAATCATGCCGAACTTAACTTGGCGCCATTCGATGTGGCCATCTTTAGAAAAAATAAGAGGGCAGTCATAACCCGGATAAACATCAGCTTTATAGTCGAAGGTAGGTTCGAATAGATCTAATAGGTGTACCCGGTCTTTTGATATAGGTTCATAGTTCGCACACATACCTGAAGCCTTATATTGTTATAAAAAATTATCTATGATTTAAGAATATCTCTTCTCTATAAAAATTAAAATCACCAGTTTTACTGTCTGAAGTAAAAACTAAAAAGGCATTTTTTAAAGCTTTTGGCATAAGGAAGTTAAACCAAATATTCAATATCCTTATGGAACATCCACCACTCATAAAAACTACAATCGTTTTATTTTCGCCAAAGATATTGTCAATATAAGATGTATCTTCTAAAGGAGTATATGGATTTTCCTTAAGAAGTTGACGAAGTATTTCATAGAAATCTCTATTTATATACTTTAATTTACGGTGTAACTTTATTCCCTTTAACGATAATCTCATAAAGTTAAACTGATTTTCTGATATAAATTCTTCACCCCATAGCCATGCGATAAGCTCATAAACTATTTTTAAGGCGAGAAGAGCCATTAAGTCATAATCAAGACTAAAAGTAATATTTATTTCAGGTTGCTCAAGAACTTTAATATTTTCTTTTGAGTTTTCAATTATTTTCTTTATATCATTTCTTAATTTATCATCTCTTAAAACTCTACCTTCCTTTTTTGCCTTTCTGCTTATAGCTTTAAAAATATCATTTTCAATTGTTTTTAAATCTCTCTTATCAATAGAAGCCTTAAACTTAAACCCACCATCATCAGTAAGTTGCTGATCAATAACGGGCAATTGATATAATGAAAAATCAGACTCATAACGAAATCTTACGCCCTTATATGAATATTCTCCAGCAAGAGGATTCGTTAACTTATTTTTTTTTCCTTTAATTTCATTAATATAAGCATAAAATTTAAAATATATATTTTTTGCTATTACATGCTTTACAGACATTCTTTACGACAATTTTACCTCCAATAAACTCTGGAACTATATGCTCATCAGTTAACTTTTTATCTGTATTATTTTCATCATGGGAGGCCATGCAAATAATACATTTAGTAAAATCATAATTAAGAATTAGATGAGGAAAAACTTTTGTATATACAGAAGACATTTAATAACCTAATGGCTTTTTATAAAGTATTTACAATAGAATATATCAAAAAACTCAACAGCTAAAATATTGAAATAGGGCCAGTCATTAACGTTCGTAATTTCAGTAATCGTATAATATGGAGCTTTATTTAAAGGGTAAATTTCCTTATGAATTAGTATCATTGGTTTGCTAAAGTTATCGAACTGATGTGAAGTTAAATCAATAATAAACTTATCATTTTCAATCCAGACATGGTTAAGATCTTCTGAATCTGTGCCTCTAATTAAATTGAAATCACAAAACCCAGCTTCACTTAATGCTCTAAGCAATAGGCCAGAGGCGATATCACAACAACCATGTGGGAAGCGCTCATGACAACTACTATCAAAGTTTTTTAATTCATTCTCAAGACAAAAAAGGACATTTTTTGCTATATTTTCAATAGAGTTAAATTTGCTAACTTCCACTTAAAAACCTTCTATTAAATTTAATATTAAATAATCTATTGGTCCAGCTATCAGCATAATCTACCCACCACTGCATCATTAATTTTTAGCTTCTAATTATGCTCATAACTATATAATTATTTTGCAAACCTAATGACCAGCCGACCTCTTTATAGAAAGGCTCGCCATATTTAATTGTGTGCTCGATATAAAAATAGACCCAATCTTTCATTTGCCAATTCTCAATCTTTCAGTAAGTGATTTAATATTTAGGATAATCATAACCAGCCTAACTATTCATGATATCTGTTTATAATAATATTGTTGTGCTCAATCCACTTTTCTTGCATATTCCTTATTGATTTTTGTTCAAAGTAAATTCTGTTTTTGATCAAAGCTTTTGAAACGTCAGATAACACAACATTTTCAATCATATTCATAGCTTTACGAAGATCATCAAAAGTCACTTGAACATACCCATCGGTTACATCATTGTCGTCATCACCAACCATGTGATTGATGAGTTTTTTAATTGTGTAACTACCAATCGCTAGACTATTCGCGATAGTTCCGAAGGTTCTCCGCAAATCATGAAATGTAAATTCAATACCAGTTGCTTCAGTTATCGTATGACGAGCTTCACGTTTATCAACGATATGTGAATCAGGCGTATCACCAGCGAAAACGTATTTATTATTACCAGCAAGTTTTTTACGTTCAGCCAAGATATACCAAAGCATTTCTCCCATCGGTAGGAGAAGGTCTTCATGATTTTTCGGATCCTGAATTTTTATAGTTCCATATTTTAAGTCAACATTTGCCCATTCTAGTGTTTCACCTTCTTCTCTTCGGAATCCGGTTAGGATCAATAGGAGTAAAAAGTCCTGATTTGTGT
>Ga0308161_1000623_pt1 | contig 52128 bp, 45 predicted proteins | sample PhyFR2_FD_201034 | JGI IMG/M metagenome (GOLD analysis project Ga0308161, IMG submission 201034) | Phyllosphere microbial communities from UC Gill Tract Community Farm, Albany, California, United States - DLSLF.R2 | ecosystem: Host-associated > Plants > Phyllosphere > Unclassified | place: USA...
CGTCGTTTCAAGAAGGGCGACGAGCTGGACACCGTCATCCTGTCGGTTGACCCAGAGCGCGAGCGCATCTCCCTGGGCATCAAGCAACTGGAAAGCGATCCGTTCTCCGAGTACGTCTCGGTTAACGACAAGGGCGCTATCGTGACCGGTACCGTGAAAGAAGTTGACGCCAAAGGCGCCATCATCGTTCTGGCCGACGACATCGAAGCTACCCTGAAAGCCTCCGAAATCAGCCGTGACCGCGTTGAAGACGCGCGCAACGTTCTGAAAGAAGGCCAGGAAGTTGAAGCCAAGATCATCAGCGTTGATCGCAAGAGCCGCGTAATCCAGCTCTCGATCAAGTCGAAAGACGATGCTGAAGAGAAAGAAGCCATCCAGAGCCTGAAAGCAGCTCCGGAAGGCGAAGCAGCTGACACCACTATGGCGGCACTGCTGCGTCAAGCAATGGCCAAACAGAACTGAGTTCTGCTTGATCATTAAAAAGGGCGACTTCGGTCGCCCTTTTTTGTGCCTGCAATTTGGTCTTTGTACGTCCGTGCATGAAACCAATGGCTTCGCCTGCGGGTCTGTTTCTTTAATCGGATCAATCGCCTATTCGCGACTAAGCTTGATCTTGAGCATTAGTCGTCAGGCTTGCCTGGCATAAGGAAGTGGATGAACAAGTTACTTGTTGTTGCAGTGGTCTTGGCACTGGCAGGGTGCACCACCAGTGCGAAGACTCATGCGGTGCGCGGCGTCAGCGGTATCGAGGTCGATTGCTCCGGGTTGGGTTCCGGTTGGGAAAAGTGCCAGAAGCGTGCAGCGAAGGAGTGCAAAGGCAAGGGCTACAAGGTCATCACCCGTTCTGACGATGCCAAAGATGAAGATGAATATCCGTTCGGTTTCAATCCGGCAGGCCTCGTAACTCGAACCATGCTGGTGATGTGTCGCTAGGTGTGCAGCGATCCGACTCGCCAATGCGATGCCCTGAAAATGGGCGTTTTGACGCCGGGAAAGATATGTCAATCCCTGGGCTGTTCAAAATCTTCCGGGCGTGCTAAAACCTTTCAAGCGCTGATCTAGCTGCTTGAAAAAGAAGGGAAAAATATGACGAAGTCGGAGTTGATCGAACGAATTGTCACCCATCAAGGGCTACTCTCATCCAAGGATGTGGAGCTGGCCATCAAGACCATGCTTGAACAAATGTCTCAGTGCCTCGCCACCGGTGATCGTATCGAGATTCGTGGATTTGGCAGCTTCTCCCTGCACTACCGTGCGCCGCGCGTCGGCCGCAATCCAAAGACTGGTCAGTCTGTCAGCCTGGACGGTAAATTCGTTCCGCATTTCAAACCGGGCAAGGAATTGCGTGACCGCGTGAACGAAGAAGAGGAGGAGGGCGCTTGATCTTCGCTATTCAAATTCAAGGGGGCGTAAATGCGTAACCTCAAACGCATACTGCTTGGCATTTTTCTTCTGCTGATGGTTCTGGTAGTTCTGGCGTTTGTGCTGGAGAATCAGCAATCTGTTTCGCTTTTGTTTTTGGGTTTTTCCGGCCCGCATTTGCCAGTGTCGGTTGTTGCGGTGTTGGCTTTGCTGATTGGTATGTTGATTGGTCCTGTGTTGGGCTGGTTTCTTGGACGTTCGTCCAGAGCGGCTCGTAAACGACTGGTCTAAAAGCGACAGGCGCACGGCATCTGTCGAAATTGCGCCTCAGCCTGTCTTTATCCATTAGTAAAAGCATCATTAAGCTGTAAAATGCGTCCCTTGTTCGATCGTGCCTTAATGCATGTCGATTCAGACTGACTCTGACGGATGCCAACTGATAGTGGCTTCTGCATTCATGGATTAGACCGCGCTCGCTCGCAGCGCTGTCCGCAGCTCAAGGGTATCGTTTCGCGTGAAAATTCTAGTTACCGGCGGCGCCGGCTTCATTGGCTCGGCAGTCATCCGTCACATCATCTCCAACACTTCCGATGCAGTCGTTAACGTCGACAAGCTGACGTACGCCGGCAATCTGGAGTCCCTGGCAGAAGTCAGCCAGAATTCGCGTTACGCATTCGAGCGCGTCGATATCTGCGATCGTGATCAGATCGACCGCGTCCTGCGTGAACACCAACCCGATGCAATCATGCACCTGGCCGCAGAATCCCACGTTGACCGCTCGATCTCCGGCCCGTCCGAGTTCATCCAGACCAACATCATTGGCACTTACACACTCCTAGAAGCAGCGCGCCACTACTGGGCTGCGCTGGACGACACCCGCAAAGCCAATTTCCGCTTCCACCACATTTCGACTGACGAAGTTTACGGAGACCTTGAAGGTCCGGAAGACCTCTTTACCGAAACCACGCCTTACCAGCCAAGCTCGCCCTATTCGGCAAGCAAGGCCAGCTCCGATCACCTGGTTCGTGCCTGGTCCCGCACCTATGGTCTGCCTACACTGGTCACCAACTGCTCGAACAACTACGGCCCATGTCACTTCCCCGAGAAGTTGATCCCGCTGATCATTCTCAATGCGCTGGAAGGCAAGCCGCTGCCGGTGTACGGCAAAGGCAATCAGGTCCGCGACTGGCTGTATGTCGAAGATCACGCGCGCGCGTTGTACAAAGTCGTCACCGAGGGCGTGATCGGCGAGACTTACAACATCGGTGGTCATAACGAAAAACAAAACATCGAAGTAGTGCATACGCTGTGTGCGTTGCTCGATGAATTGCGTCCGGATTCGGCACATCGTCCGCATGCCAGCCTCATTACCTATGTTCAGGATCGTCCTGGGCATGACGTGCGTTATGCGATCGACGCGAGCAAGATTCAGCGTGAACTGGACTGGACACCGGAAGAGACTTTCGAGACTGGTATTCGTAAGACTGTCGAGTGGTATCTGAATAACACTGAGTGGGTTGAGCACGTGAAGAGCGGCAGCTACCAGCAGTGGATTGATCAGAACTATGCGGATCGTTCGAATAAAGCATGAGAATTCTTCTGCTCGGTAAGAATGGTCAAGTGGGCTGGGAGTTGCAGCGCTCCCTGGCTCCGCTAGGTGAACTGGTCGCTCTTGATCGGCATCTTGTTGATGGCCTCAGCGGAGATCTGTCGAATCTTGAATCCTTGCGTGCAACGATTCGTCAGGTAAAACCGGACGTCATTGTTAACGCCGCGGCCTATACGGCGGTCGACAAGGCTGAGTCGGAAACCGAGTTGGCTCATCGTGTAAATGGCGCTGCAAGTGGCGTTATGGCAGAGGAAGCTGCGGCGTCGGGCGCCTGGCTCGTTCATTACTCCACGGATTACGTTTTCAGCGGTCAAGGCGTGACGCCATGGCAGGAAACGGACGCTGTTGCGCCGGTGAATCATTATGGTTCCAGCAAGCTCGCTGGCGAACACGCGATTATCGCGTCGGGTTGCAAGCATCTGATCTTCCGTACTAGTTGGGTCTACGGTGCGCGCGGCAACAACTTTGCGAAGACCATGCTGCGCTTGGCCAAGGATCGCGAAACGTTGAGTGTGATAGCGGATCAGATTGGTGCTCCAACCGGTGCTGATCTGATTGCTGACGTTTCAGCGTTGGCTATTCAGCAAGTTATCAGTCGTCCAGAGTTGGCTGGCCTCTATCATTTGGCCGCTGCGGGCGAAGTGTCCTGGCACGGGTATGCCGGTCACGTCATAGACTTCGCTAAAGCCCAAGGAGAGGAGTTAGCTGTAACGGTGGTCAACCCGATCGAAACCACAGCCTATCCGACACCTGCACGTCGCCCTCTGAACTCACGATTGAATACTCAGAAGCTGTGCGACAATTTTTCTCTACACTTGCCGGATTGGCAAAGTGGTGTAACCCGAATGCTTAGGGAAGTTCTGAACAAATGACCACGACAAATCGTAAAGGCATCATCCTCGCCGGTGGTTCTGGCACGCGCCTGCACCCGCTGACCCTTGGTGTTTCCAAGCAAATGTTGCCGATCTACGACAAGCCGATGATCTTCTATCCGCTGTCAGTGCTGATGCTGGCCGGCATGCGAGAGATTTTGATTATCTCCACGCCTGAAGATTTGCCTCTATTCCGCAAGTTGCTCGGTGATGGCAGTCGCTACGGCATAAAGCTGACTTACGCCGAACAGCCAAGCCCGGACGGGCTGGCACAAGCTTTTATCATCGGTGAAGAGTTTATCGGCGAAGATCCTTGCTGTCTGATCTTGGGTGATAACATTTTCTATGGTCAGCACTTCTCTGATAATTTGCATTCCGCAAGTTCGCAAGTGCAAGGCGCTACTGTATTTGGTTATCACGTTTCCGATCCTGAGCGCTTTGGTGTCGTGGAGTTCGATAGCGAGGGACGGGCATTAAGCATTGAGGAGAAGCCGCAAGAGCCGAAATCCAACTATGCGGTAACAGGTTTGTACTTCTACGATAATGACGTTGTCAATATAGCCAAGAATATCAAACCCTCGGAGCGCGGCGAGTTGGAAATTACTGACGTAAACCGTGTATATCTCGAGCGCAAGACGCTCAACGTCGAAATGCTGGGTCGTGGTTTCGCTTGGCTTGACACTGGAACGCACGACTCTCTGCTTGAAGCCAGTCACTTTGTGCATACCATCGAACAGCGTCAAGGACTGAAAGTTGCCTGCCTGGAAGAGATCGCTTTCCACAACGACTGGATTACGGATGCGCAGCTCGGTGATCAGGCAGAAGCGCTAAAGAAAACCGGCTATGGCCAGTATCTTCTGAAACTTCTAGATGCCCCTGCCCGCTAAACGGAAGCGGAGTCAGTGACGCAGCGGTCAACCAGCGCAAGCAGGGATAGTATGCCAGTAGAACGTCCAAAGATTGCGGTTTTGCTGGCTGCTTACAATGGCATTCAATGGATTGAGGAGCAATTGAATTCAATTCAGGATCAGCAAGGGGTAGATGTAGCTGTCTACATAAGTGTCGATCCTTCTACAGATAACACCGAGAGATGGTGCGCGGAGTACGCGGAGCGGTTTGACAATGTAACGATTCTGCCAACAATCGGAATGTTTGGTGGGGCCTCTCGCAACTTCTTTAGGCTTATTCGTGATGTTGATTTCAAGGAGTATGATTTCGTAGCATTTGCCGACCAAGACGATGTCTGGTGTCCGCAAAAGCTTGTTATCGCCGTTAGCACAATGAACGATAAAAAAGCAGATGCATATTCCAGTAACGTGACTGCTTTTTGGCCCGATGGTCGAACATGTGTACTTGATAAAGCACAATCTCAAGTTAAATGGGATTTCCTTTTTGAGGCCGCTGGTCCGGGTTGTACGTATGTTCTTAGTAAATATTTTTCTGAGCAGCTCAAACTGTCCATCATTGAGCAGTGGTCGCGAATACAAACTGTAAGCTTGCATGACTGGTATTGTTACGCCTTTGCCAGGAGCCGCGGATTTCGGTGGTTTATAGATTCGACCCCTTCGCTGCTCTATCGGCAACATGATCGTAATCAGATGGGCGCCAACAAAGGCATTGTGTCGCTTGTATATCGTTTCAAAACCATAACTAGCGGATGGTGGTTTGGCCAGATTAAGTTAATTACTACCCTGGTTGGAGTTGATAAACATCCATTTGTTCTGACGTGGTTGGCGTTACGACCTTTGCAACTGATGAGGTTATCGCTCAGCGCCGGGCAGTGCCGACGGCGGTTTAGGGATAAATTTTTATTTTTCTTTATTTGCTGGATAGCAGCCCTTTCAGGGGGGGCATCAGTAAATGACGATGAATAAGGTTTTGGTGAGTGGCGCAAATGGATTCGTAGGCGAAGCTTTAATTTTCAAATTACTAGTTGATGGCAAATTTATTCCAATCGCCGCCGTGCGGCGCCCTGCGCGCGTTCAGGGGCTTTGTCAGATACGCGCGTTTGACCTCGCTGATGGTCAGTGCGTGCCAGACCTGAGCGATGTGACGACAGTCGTTCATGCTGCCGCTCGGGTGCATGTCATGGACGAGGCTGCAATTGATGTTCTCAGTGAGTTTCGTAAATTGAATGTGGAAGGAACACTTGCCTTGGCTCGGCGTGCAGCCGAATCTGGAGTGAAACGTTTCATCTACATCAGTTCGATTAAGGTAAATGGCGAATTCACTAACGCCGGGAAGCCGTTCAGCGCTGATGACGTGCCAAATCCTGCAGACCCGTACGGTGTGTCAAAGCATGAGGCTGAAAAGGCATTATTGAAGATGAGGGAAGAAACGGCGATGGAGATAGTGGTCATCCGTCCACCGTTGGTCTACGGGCCGGGGGTGAAAGCCAACTTTCTTCAAATGCTCGCTTTGCTTGATAAGAAGATACCGTTACCTCTGGGTGGACTTCATAACAAGCGGAGTATGGTCGCACTGCCGAACCTCGTAGATTTTATTATTACCTGCATAGATCATCCAGCGGCAGCGAACCAGATATTTTTGGTGAGCGACGGAGACGATATATCTGTTACCCAACTATTGAGGTGGCTTTGTGCGGCTCTAGGTGTTCCGTGTAATTTGTTTTATATGCCGAGATGGATTTTGATGTGGGGAGCATGTTTACTCGGCAGGCGAGCGGTTGCTCAGCGCCTGTGCAAGCCATTAGTCGTGGATATACAAAAAAATCGGGATCTGTTGGGGTGGGTTCCGCACGCTAACACAGAAGTTGTAATGAAAAGAACCGCGAAGCACTTCATGGAGAGTCAACGGAAATGAATATTTTACCGTTGGTTTTTAGTGTTGGGATAGCATCGTGTTTTATGACACTGCTCCTTCGACATTACGCGCTTAAGCGCAGTTTGATTGATATACCTAATGATCGGAGTTCTCACATATTGCCCACCCCTCGCGGTGGTGGAGTGGCGATTGTTATATGTTTTTTTGTGGCATTGCTGTTGCTTGCTCAGATAGGCTTCATCGAGCGTTCAGCGTGCTTTGGTTTATTGGGCTCGGGTGCACTTGTCGCTTTGATTGGGTTCGCCGATGATCATGGTCATATCGCGGCCAGGTGGCGTCTATTAGGCCATTTTGCAGCAGCTGCCTGGGGGCTTTATTGGCTTGGCGGTCTGACCACTCTGACAGTGATGGGACAGTTGATTAATCTGGGCTGGATGGGAAACTTCTTGGCCTTGGTATATTTGGTCTGGATGCTCAATCTATACAACTTTATGGACGGAATCGACGGGTTGGCCAGTGTCGAGGCGTTGACCGCCTGTCTCGGAATGTGTCTGATTTATTGGTCGGTGGGAGCCGTTGGGCTTATATGGGCGCCGCTTATTCTTATAGGGGCTGTCTCTGGCTTTCTGTGCTGGAATTTCCCACCCGCACGAATCTTCATGGGGGATGCTGGCAGTGGCTTTTTAGGAATAACCTTGGGTGGCATGGCGCTCTGGGCGAGTACGGCCAAGGCGGAGTTCTTATGGTGTTGGCTGATTTTGTTGGGCTTTTTCGTCGTTGACGCAACTTTAACTTTATTGCGAAGACTGCTTCAGGGTAAAAAAATTTACCAAGCTCATAGGAGTCATGCCTATCAACGCGCTGCACGAGCCTTTAACAGTCATAAAAAAGTGACGTTGTTTGTTGGAGCGGTAAACATTGTCTGGTTGCTCCCTATTGCGATTATAGTGGCGAGAGGCTTTGTAGACGGTTTTATCGCGATGGGAATTGCCTATTTGCCTATTGTCCTTTTGGTTCTCAAGTTTGGGGCAGAGGAAGAAACTTAGAGCACATCGCAAGCGCGAAATCGATTCTCTTTGGGGGCTAAATCCTATTGAGAATGACAGCAACCCAAAGACTGGCGCTGCCTGACGCAGTCTGTCTGTAGACCCCAGACTTGAATGTCAAGAATATTCGTTTTAACAACCCGCTTTGACGAGCGGTGGTAAAATAGTTGAAGTACTCAAGGTTCTGTTTTGATAGTGTATGTCGGGCATTTTCAAGGATTACAATGTTTTGCGAGTTCCACTCTTTGAAGCGGCCGGAGAACATTTTCTTCAATCGACTCATCTTGGCTTTGATCCCTGTGTTTGCTCCGATCAAGTTACGGTCATGTTGTCGATATTCAATGGTTGGCTCTTTGTCGAAGACAATGGTTCCCCCAGCACCGCTTACGAGGAGGTAAGCGAGCCAGTCATGCGCAGGTATTTGTATGTCATCTGGTGTTTTGCTCAGGAGTATTCGCGCGCTTTGATTGACAAGCATTGTGTTAGCCCCTGCCAGGCTCTGTACTAGCGCATTCTGGAACGAGGGCGCTTTAGAAAAACCAGGGGATTGCCCTATCGTCTCTCCGGCCATATTGATGAGCCGTGTCGTAGAGCAGTACAGGGCGGGTGTAGCAGCAGGGGTGTTCTCAAGTCGATTTATTCCTCTTTCAAGGCGATCCGCGCACCACCTGTCATCTTGATCGCTGAAAGCAAAAAAGTCTGCGTTAATAGATTCGCATTTCACAAGCGATAGAAAATTTTTAGCGAAACCCTGTCTCGGGCCGTGAAGTATGTTTATTTTCCCGGGAGGTAACTTGAGCTTGTACTCTTCAAGGATGTCCAGAGTTAGGTCCGTCGAGCCGTCATCAGAAACATAAACTTTCCAGTGCTTGTATGTTTGGTTTATGATCGAGTCGAGCTGTTCTTTAAGAAAGCGCTCTCCATTATAAGTGCAAAGCAGAATTGCGACGGATTCTTTTGCAGAGCCATGTTCTTTTTGTCCTTCGCCTTTCAGCAGGATGTTCATTGTAATCTCATTATTAATAAGCGTCGGATGTATGGTGCATTGCCTGCGAGCGAGCGTGGTTAGCGTTCGCTAGGCCAATTGTCGACCATCATGGTTTTTTTTTCAATATAAGCGATGTGTGGAAGTAAATCTTTGCAATGTTGCAGCAGTTGTCCGTGTCATGCGCGTGGGGCGTGCTTTGTGTCGTCGGAGGTGACGGGTTGGAGGTTTGCTGATCGAGCGACGGAGGTGCGAGGGCAATAGCTACGCGTTGACGCTCACGTCGTCGTGTGTTGATTGATCGGATGAAGCGAAGAGAGCTGTATGGCTTGGCGTTTGACTGAGGAATAATGGCTAAGGTATTCTATAAGGTCTAAAAATCGAGGTGCTAAAGATTTCGAAAGCACCTGCGCATCTGGGTGATCATTGGTGATGATCCGTTTGTTTTCGGAGTGAGGTAGCGTGTATCTGCTGCAGCTTGGTTCGATTCTGGGTTTGATTGTTGATCGATAAGGAAGAAAGATTTTTCATGAATAAGTTTGGGATCTTTATCTAATGCAGAATTTTTCTGCGTCGCCTCGAGAGATGTTTTCTAGTATATATAGAAACCGTAGTTTAATTATGGCCTTGGTTAAGCGCGAGGTTATTGGGCGCTATCGTGGGTCTTTTATGGGGCTGATCTGGTCATTTTTGAATCCGGTGTTCATGTTGGCTGTTTATACATTTGTATTCAGCTTTGTGTTCAAGGCACGCTGGAGCGTAGGAAGTGACTCTAAAGCTGAGTTTGCACTTGTTTTGTTTTCAGGGTTGATCGTTTTTAATATCTTTTCAGAGTGTATAAATAAGGCGCCAGGGCTAATAGTTTCCAATGTAAATTACGTCAAGAAAGTTGTTTTTCCGCTTGAGATTCTACCGTGGGTTGCTATGGGGTCCTCTCTTTTTCATGCGTTGATAAGTTTGGTGGTTTGGCTGGTCGCTTACATTGTCTTCTTTGGCGTGCCTTCTATCAATATTCTGTTTTTGCCTTTGGTAATTGCCCCTTTGATATTATTTGTCACGGGTCTTTCCTGGTTTATTGCTTCGCTGGGCGTGTATCTGCGAGATGTCGCGCAGTTCATAGGGATTATCACGACCACCTTGATGTTTGTTTCTCCTATTTTCTATCCAGCCACAGCGCTTCCTCTAGAATATAGAAAGTTTCTGTATATGAATCCCCTGACGCCGGCAATTGAGCAAGCGCGTGGAGTTCTGTTCTGGCGGGAAACTCCAGATTTTTCCCTTTTGGCAGTTTATTTGGTTGCTTCTGGGCTTATTGCATTTTTAGGGTTTGCCTGGTTCCAAAAAACAAGGAAGGGTTTTGCTGATGTCCTCTGATATAGCAATAAAAGTAGATGGGCTAAGCAAGTGCTATCACATTTACGATAAGCCACGCGACAGACTGTCACAGATGTTCGCTCGGGGTGGGAAACAATATTATCGCGAGTTCTGGGCAGTCAAGGATGTCTCTTTTGAGATAAGAAAAGGCGAGACCGTTGGGATTGTCGGCCGTAATGGCAGCGGCAAATCAACATTGCTTCAGATGATCTGCGGTACGTTGAATCCAACCAATGGTTCGATATCGACGAATGGAAGAGTCGCTGCGCTGTTGGAATTAGGTTCTGGATTCAATCCGGAGTTCACCGGGCGCGAGAACGTCTATTTGAATGCTGCGGTGTTAGGTTTGTCCAAAGAGGAAACCGATTCTCGTTACGAGGATATAGTCGCGTTCTCGGAGATTGGCGACTTTATCAATCAGCCGGTCAAAACATATTCAAGCGGGATGATGGTCCGCCTCGCGTTTTCTGTAGCGATCAATGTTGATCCGCAGATTTTGATAGTTGATGAAGCGTTGTCTGTAGGTGATGAACTTTTTCAGCGAAAGTGTTATTCGCGAATAGAAGAAATTAAAAGCGCGGGCGCGACTATTCTTTTCGTCTCGCACTCAGGTGCAGCTATTATAGAACTTTGTGATCGCGCTATTTTGATGGATTCTGGTGAGAGGCTAAGTGTCGGATATCCGAAGTATATTGTTGGTTGTTATCAAAAAATATTATATGCACCGAAAGGCCGGGCTGAGCTTATCAAGGATGAAATTCGAAGGGCTTTGGGGCTGGAGGGGGATCCAAAGGAAGTTGCCTTAGACTCGTCTCTGGAAGATAGTAGTTGTGCTACAGAAAGCGATTCTTTAAAAGAAAGCTATGATCCTGATTTAAAGCCTACCAGTACCATTGAATATGCAGAAAATGGGGCGTGCATTAGTGATACTCAAATCATTAACTCCGCTGGCAGGTTGATTAATAATCTCGAGCGACGCGGCGTGTATAAGTATCGATATAAGGTCGCTTTTGATAAGGCCGTAACCGGCGTGCGTTTCGGGATGTTAATAAAAACTACTTCAGGGATCGAACTTGGCGGTGCTCATACTGCCAATCTCGCGCAAGATGGCGTAACGTTCGTCGGTAGCGGACAAGTTTATAATGTTGAGTTTAGTTTTACGTGTAATTTGAACCCCGGGGTCTACTTTCTAAACGCGGGAGTGACCGGAAGTATCGATGGAGTTGATGTATACCTCCATCGTTTACTTGATGTTCAGATGTTTCGTGTTCTGCCTGATTCGAAAAATCTGGCAACTGCAATCGTCGACTTTAACTGCGTGCCAGAAATTGAGTGTCTGATATGAAATCCAAAAAAATGATTGTCGTCATTGGTATGCATCGCAGCGGAACGAGCGCAATAACTCGCGGCCTTGAGCTTCTGGGGGTTGGACTTGGGAATAGTCTGCACCCGGCCGCTGCAGATAATCCAAAAGGTTTTTGGGAAGACACTGAATGCCTGGAGATCAACGAAGAACTGCTCGCCTATTTTGAGTCAGCTTATGATCAGCTGGCTCTTAACTGGGAAGCGTCTACCCGGACTCCCGAACTGAGCCGTTTAAAACTGAAGGCATCGCAACTCGTATCCCGTAAGTTGGAAGAGAACACTGTCTGGGGTTTTAAAGATCCGCGTACAAGTCGGTTGCTTCCTTTCTGGAAGGAGGTCTTCAGTTCAGTCGGGTGTGAGGTCAGCTACCTGATAGCACTCCGTAATCCTGTAAGTGTCGTCGACTCTTTGCAGAAGCGGAACAGTACCCCGGCAGAAAAGACATACTTCCTTTGGTTGCAGCACATGCTCCCCGCGTTGAGCCTTACAGAGGGAACTCGTAGGGTTGTTGTTGATTACGATGCATTCATGGATGAGCCTTATTCGCAAATGAAACGGGTGGCAGATCGTCTGGAAATGCCGTTCGTCGACCAGAATTCAGCGGAGGCGCGCTCATTTGAACGGGAGTTTCTTGATAAAAGCTTAAGACATAGTCGTTATACGAGTGCTCAGCTGAAAATGGACAGCAGAGCTCCCGATATTGTCTATTCTACTTATTTACTATTTTTGAAATTATCTCGTGATGAGTTAAGTCTTGATGCTGCTCAAACGAAAGAACTGGTCTCGGAGTTGCATGCAAGCCTCGCCAGTTACATTCCGATCTTTGATCTTGTTAATTCTTTGGAGCTTGACAGGAAAAAACTATGGATGAATGTCTCCAATCTCGAGGCTCTTAACGGTAGTCTTTCCGATAATATTCATGAGCTAAATGAGACGCTTGCACAGATTACGGGCGAGACGACTCGTCTCTCGGGCGATCTGGCTGAGGCGCATTCAGGTATTGCAAAACGCGATGATCATGTTGCGCAGCGTGATACTCATGTTTCACAGCGTGACGCTCATGTTGCACAGCGCGACACTCACATCGCAGGGCTTCTGACAAATATAAGTGATTTGGAAAAAAGAATTTTTGACCTCAAGAATGAAATCAACGCTATTCTGAATAGTTCTTCTTGGAAGGTAACTAAACCGTTGCGCTTCGTACGTCGTATATTTTTCGGGCGATTGTTAAACTATTTGGTAAAAACGTTTGGAAAAAATGCGCGTATCATTTGGCATCGTATACCCGTTTCGATCGATACCAAACTGAAAGCCAAATCCGCTTTATTCACTGCATTACCGTCCCTGTTTTCTAAAAGCCAGGCTTACCGTAGTTGGTATGCTATGAACTTTTCGTCAGCGGATGTGCCGTCGCCTGTGGCGCCGCCAAGTCATGCACCTGCATCTCAACACGATTACATTCCTCTGCTGAGAGCCGCGCCTCCGGAGAAGTTGCCAGTAAATTTGATCGCATTCTATTTGCCTCAGTTTCACGCAATTAAGGAAAATGATGAATGGTGGGGAGAGGGGTTTACCGAATGGACTAACGTAAAACCTGCTCGCGCTCAATTTGAGGGGCACTACCAGCCGCATGTGCCTGGCGAGCTTGGTTATTATAATCTGTTGGACAGAGCTACTCAGCAGCGGCAGATTGAACTTGCCAAATTGTATGGTATTGGTGGCTTTTGCTTCTATTATTATTGGTTTGGTGGGGTGCGTTTATTGGAACAGCCGATTGAGAACTATCTTTCGGACAGTACCCTGGATCATCCTTTCTGCTTATGTTGGGCAAATGAGAACTGGAGCCGGCGTTGGGACGGTAAAGACAGCGAGGTCCTTATAGCGCAGCAGCATTCACCCGAAGACGATCTGGCTTTCGCTGCAGATGTCTACAGGTACATGCGAGACGAACGCTATATTCGCATTGACGGAAAGCCGCTCCTGCTTGTCTATCGGCCGAGTTTGCTACCCTCCGCGATCGAGACTAGCGAAAGATGGCGGGCTTGGTTCCGTGAGCAAGGTATGGGCGAAATTTATCTGGCTTATACTCAATCATTTGAAACTGAAGATCCTCGTAAATATGGATTTGACGCTGCGATCGAGTTTCCGCCTAACAATTCCGCTCCACCAAATATCACCTCTGAAGTTTCAGCATCAGAGGGCTTTGGCGGTACCGTTTATGATTGGGCGGTCTTCCTCAAGCGATCTCGTAACTATAAAAAAATGCCGTACCACCTTTTTCGCAGTGTATGCCCATCTTGGGATAATACGGCTCGTAGAAAAAACGGCGGTACCATTTTTGCCAATAGTAACCCCGCCGATTATCAAAAATGGCTTGAAAACGCGGTTGCTGATACGTGTGAGACTGCGCGCACGCCTGACGAGAAGATCGTCTTTGTCAATGCTTGGAACGAGTGGGCCGAAGGCGCCCATCTGGAACCCGATGCAAAGTATGGTTATGCATGGCTGGACGCTACCCGTAAGGCATTGACGGGTGAGACTGATGACTCGCTCAGAACGACCGTTGCAGTGATTTCCCATGATGCTCACCCACACGGTGCACAATTTCTGGCGTTGGGAATCGTACGTTCGCTGGTAAATGACTTGAAGTTTCGCGTTCATACGGTTTTGCTGGGAGAAGGACGGCTGCGTGGTGATTTTGAGCAATACGCTCCTGTTCATAATTTATTGCAAGGGGACGAATTTGAACGCCGGGCGATTGAATTGGCGAAGGAACTCGTTCGGAACGGAGTCAAGCATGCGATCGTCAATACCACGGTATCTGGATCCTTTGTAAAGGCACTGTCATCTGAAGGTATTCGCTGTGTATGCCTTATTCACGAAATGCCAGGCGTTATCGAATCCAATAATCTTTCGGAGCAAGCGAAGGCTATCGCATCATTTGCTGATCGAGTCGTTTTTCCAGCTGAAATTGTTGAGCAAGGCTTTACTTGCTTTGCCGAGGTCGAGCCTTCCCGGAAGATAATCCGCCCACAGGGTTTATGGCGCCGGAATTTATTGCGATTCGACAAAGATCAAGTGCGTAAAAATGTTTTACAGCGTTTAGGCGCTATGAAAGACCAACCGATCGTGTTGGCTGTCGGGTACGCGGATCGACGTAAAGGCATTGATCTCTTCGTTAAGGCGGCACTTGAAGTTCTCGTCGATGCACCAGATACACTGTTCGTCTGGATCGGTCACTGGGATGAAGCGCTTCGACCAGAGATCGATGCGTTGGTGGCCGGCCAAACTTCGTCGTTCAAATTCCTCGGTTACGAGCCCGACACAGCTAGCTATCATGTTGCAGCTAACGTTTATGCTTTGACCTCTCGAGAAGATCCATTCCCGAACGTGGTGCTGGAGTCATTCGATGCGGGCGTACCTGTTGTAGCGTTCAACGGTTCTGGGGGCGGGGCCAAATTTGCCTCCAGTTCAGGAGGGCGGGTTGTGCCTATGGAAGATTTCAAGGCGTTTGCTGCAGAGATCCTCTTTTTTATCAATCACCCGGAAGTCGCGCAGGATCTTGGTCGACAGGCAAGTGCGCTGGTCGATCGGGAATACGCATTCCGGAGTTATTTGTTCGATCTCTGCAAACTCTCTGAGATGAACCTTCCCCGAATTTCGGTTATTGTTCCGAATTATAACTATGCCAAATACATCGGTGAACGACTGGATTCCATTGTCGGGCAAAGCTTGCCGATTTATGAGTTGATTATTCTGGATGACGCTTCGACTGATGACAGCGTCGTTGAAATCAAGAAATGGCTTACGAAAAACAAGATCGAATGTCGTTTGATTTTGAATCAGGAAAATTCGAGGAACGTATTCGACCAGTGGGCCAAAGGAGTCGCAGAAGCAACTGGTGACTACGTCTGGATTGCCGAAGCCGATGATCTTAGCGCTCCGCGCTTTTTAGAAACTGTTATTGCTCCGATGGAACGCGATAACAAGATCGCTATCAGCTATTGCGAAAGTCAGCAAATTGATGGGCGCAGCCAACTGCTATCTAACGATTATCAGGCTTATCGTGAGGATGTTTGCGGAAACCATTGGACGGTCCCTTACGTCGCAGACGGTGACGAAGAGATTGTTAAATTCATGGCGGTAAAAAATACCATTCCGAATGTCAGTGGAGTGCTGCTGAGACGGGAGGCCGTCGCTTCGGTTTTTGCTGACTCGTTATCGCAAATCAGGGCTTTGACCAAGGCCGGAGACTGGCTGACGTACATCAAGATAATGAAAGGTGCAAAAGTCGCTTTTTCCCCCCGCCCACTCAATTTCCACAGACGCCATGCTGGTAGCGTGATCGGCGGTAGTCACGCAGGTCGGTTGTTGGAGGAAATCGAGATTGTTCAAAAGTTGGTGGCAGAAGAATATCCGTTACCGGAAAATATAGCGCAGCAAGCCGACCTCTACATTGAAATGCTGAGAAGTCAGTTCAATATCCAAAATCGAGTATCTCTATGAAGACCTTTGAGAACTTGAACGCCGAAGATATGAGTTCGCTTAATTGCCTCGTGCTAGGGGGGTCAGGATTCATTGGCACCAATTTATGTATCGCCTTGAGATCGCGAGTTAGATCTGTTCGAGCATTCTCCAGGCAGCCGCTGATGATTGACGGTGTCGATAGCTTCGTGGGTGATTTTCTCAATAGTCAGGATCTGATTGCTGCGGTCAAGGGCATAGACGTTGTATATCACTTGGTCAGCACTAACACACCGGCCAGCGCGAATGCCTCACCGCTGGGAGACGTTCAAGAAAACGTCGTACAGACGCTGAAGCTAATGGAAGCGTGCCGAGGCGCCGGTGTGCGCAGGATTGTCTTCGTTTCTTCAGGTGGAACGGTCTACGGCGATGCCGTGGTAGTCCCTACACCGGAAGGAAGCCTGGAGCAGCCTATCTCTGCATACGGTATAAGCAAATTGGCTATCGAAAAGTATATTGCGCTATATGAGCGATTGTATGGAATTACTGCAATCGTGCTCAGGGTTTCTAACCCGTATGGGCCCTATCAGTACGGTAGAAAGCAGCAAGGTGTAATTGGTACGTTCATATCAAAAACTTTGAAAGGCGAAGATATAGAGATCTGGGGCGACGGCTCTGTCGTTCGTGATTATATTTATATCGATGATGTCGTCGATGCATTGCTGAAGACAATCCAGTATCCAGGAAAATCTCGGGTTTTTAATATTGGGAGTTCCATTGGGGTAGCACTCAACGATATTGTTACCGTGCTCGCGGAGCTTATGCCTGAAGAGCCTCGTTTGATTTATAGGGAAGCACGGGGTGTGGACGTGGTCGTGAGTATACTGGATTGTTCTTTGGCCAAGCGCGAGTTGGACTGGCAGCCGTATAATGACTTGCGAAGTGGGATATCCAAAACATTGTCCTGGTTTCATAAAAATGACGGTGTTATATGAATTTGCGAAGTTTGCGGAAATGTTTTGCGTTCCTAGTTCCCCTTTCAATTTACCAATGAGTTAGTGTTTATGACAATTTCACCCAGTGTTGCAGTCATTATTCCTTGTTATAAGGTTCGCGATCATATTCTTGGTGTGATTGAGGGCATCGGTCCAGAAATAAGCAAGATTTACGTCGTCGACGATTGTTGTCCGGATCATTCTGGCGATTACGTTAGAGACAATTGTAGTGACAGTCGGGTTGTCGTCTTGCGGCATGATGTCAACCAAGGCGTTGGTGGGGCAGTCATGACTGGCTACCAGACCGGCATTGCTGATGGAATGGAAATCCTGGTAAAGGTCGATGGTGACGGCCAGATGGACCCTTCGCTGATTCCTCGATTTATCGCTCCTGTTGCTGCAGGTGAGGCTGATTACACGAAAGGCAATCGTTTTTTTGACCTGGAAGAAATCCAGGCCATGCCTAAGATTCGGTTGTTTGGTAATGCCGTTCTGTCTTTCATGACAAAACTGTCATCCGGCTACTGGGATTTGTTCGATCCGACTAACGGATTTACTGCGATACATCGAGACGTAGCAAAACACCTGCCTTTTAATAAAATCAGCAAGCGTTATTTTTTTGAGACGGACATGCTTTTTCGGCTAAACACACTTCGAGCCGTGGCGGTCGATATCCCTATGGATGCCAAGTATGGAGACGAGGTCAGCAACCTGAAAATTTCCAAGATCGTAGGTGAATTCTTCACCAAGCATGTCCGGAATTTTACCAAAAGGATTTTCTATAATTATTATCTGCGGGATATGTCGGTTGCCTCCCTTGAATTGCCTGCTGGTTTGGCAATGCTATTGTTCGGTACTCTCTTCGGAGCAAGCCACTGGCTTTCGTCTATTGAAACAGGTGCCGCGACGCCTGCCGGGACTATCATGCTTTCAGCTATTCCCATAATCGTTGGCATTCAGTTTATTCTTGCGTTTCTTGCTTACGATATATCGTCAGTTCCAAGACGTGTTCTGCATAGCAAAATTCGATGAAGAATTATCGCGAGCCTAAGTCCATGACGTTACTTCAAGTTGTACTGATATTGCTTACAGTTTTTGCACTTGCAACAGGGCAGATTTTATTCAAGCTAGCCGCTACGAGCTTTACTTATGACTCGGCAAATATAATCGGCAGTTTCCTTAATATTAAGTTGATTGTCGCTTTGGTTGTTTATGCGGTAGCTACAGTTATGTGGCTGCTGGTTCTTCGATCAATGCCTTTGCGAATGGCGTACCCATTCGTAGCGTTGGCATTCGTTATAGTTCCCGTGATGGCGCACTATTTATTGGGTGAGTCGATTGGCTGGAAAACCTTTGCAGGCGCGGCCTTGATCGGTGTCGGTGTTTGGATTTCGATTCTGGAGTGACAGCGAGTTGGTAATGCCGATGGTTTTCTCCGGTTCGTGAGATCGAAGACTGGTTCGCGTTTGTAGATGGGGTATTAAATGAGTGTTTTTTTACGCGATAGAAATTTTTTGCCAGAAGTTGGAGCAATGCTAAATAAGCATCAAACAGGATTCTACACTCCTGTCAGTTATTTGTTAATCGGGTTGCTGTCCATCGCTTACTACTTGATGTTTCATGGCGCGGCAAATTTACACGACATCTCCCATTACTTGGTATCAGGTGTGGCGATGGCGAGAGATCACGCAAACTTCATATATCCTTATTCATCGATGGATCCTGAAGGCGGCGGGTCAGCTTATGGCTACTTTCAAGAAAATTCCCAGCTTATAGATTTATCTAAAAGTTATCCGTCAAAATTATATTCTGGGCTGTTTTCGCTTTGGTATTTAATCTTTGGGGATATGCGTTTCTACGTTCCTCACATTGTATCGCTATCAGTTATAGTCGTATCTAATCTTTTTTTATTTGCGATAGCGCGACAGTTTTTCAGTGGGTTAAAGCAAGGGTTGTTCGTCGTATGTGTCGCTTTTACGCCTGTCGTTGTCACTGCAATGAATCCAGCCAATGATACCTTTGCATATTTTGCAAGTATCTTGGTTCTCTGGTGCTGTTTTTGTACCAGGTTGAGTCCGCTCAGCATTGGTCTGATTGTCGGTGGTTTTTCTCATTTTCGTTCCCAGATCATTTTCTTTGTTTTCATACTGCCTATATTGTTCATCTGGTTAAGCGATCGTAGGTCGAGTTTGAGAGCAGGTTTTGAAACGGTTGGGGGAATTCTTGCTAGCTATATGGTTATTGGCATGCTTCTCAAGTTGCCGATTACAGCCGAAGAGGTTCCTGGCGGAGGGCTGGATTTTTATATCAGGTTTTTTCTTGCCAGTTTCTACGGCCCTTCCGACATAGCGATAATCACTGAGCAATTTATCCGCAATGTCGTTAATTTGGGTGACAAGAACTATCTGTATTTATTTGTTTTTACCGGGTTACTTACGCTATTTGTCAAAGAAAATGTTTTGCCTAAAGCATTAGCCTTCAGCGCTTTGCTGCTGGTTGCTTTTCCCTTGTGTATATACAGTCTGGATCGCTATTCGCCCCCCCATACTCGATATTACGTAGGCGCGATTCCGTTTCTCGTGCTCTCATGGTTTTTGTTGTTGGAAAGTTGTAAGTCGGTAAAGTCCAATCTGATGGCTGTAGTAACGTCCTTGTTTCTGCTGACTGCGTGGTATAGCGTCAACGGTTTCCCTTTGAGGAATATTGCATCGGTTGATGTGATTAAAAGTCGAGTGAATTTTTTGGACTTCCGCGGTGCCGAAAAAGCGTTGGCTGAGCAATTTAACGATTCTGATCTGCTGATTACAAATCATGCATTGCCCTCTGGTTTGTCGAAGCTAAAGAACTTCATACCCTATCCTGCTTTCAGTGAGTTTAAGCAGGGCGATAACAAGGAAATCGATGGGTTGGTTTTCGTCTACGCTGATAAGGGAACCAATGACTTTTTTCGTCCGGTTGATTGGTTGGTAAACGGATCTTTGCCCGACGTGATTAAAGATGATTCGGGTATCAGTTTCAAAAAGGTCTTCATGCAGACCAGCAAATTGAATCCGACGAGTCTGCGAGAAGAAGAAGAGGCCAAGTTCGTACTATACAAGAATACTAACTCTTTACAGCCGAAAAGTTTCGATGGCAAAGGCCTCCGAACTTATTCTGTTAGTTATCATAATGAACTAAATAAACTCGCTACCCAAGCGCCAAATTTTGTTCCCGCTACTATGTGGAATGGAAAAATCAATTCGGTAGGCGGAAATGAAGGGGTCATCGTCGGGCCTGGGTATAATAATGCTAACGTTCTTTCTCAAAGTTTTTCGGTAAAAGGCGCTGAAATGCTCAAAGTCAGGGCTTCAGTGTCTAGTGCTGGCAGCAAACCTGCTAATGGCAGGCTACAAATAAATTGGGCTGACGAAAAAAATAATTTCTTGGGTGCTAGCATTACGGTGTTCAAGGCTTCCAGTGAGTCTCACATATACAGTAAGGTCTTTTTGGCGCCTGCAGCTGCATCTCAGGGCGTAGTTTACGTAACTCCGCATGATGAGAAAGGTATCCTGAATTTTAAATCTATGGAAGTTTTGAGAGCGTCGGAACATGAATAACTATCAAATGGTTTCAGAGTCGACTGCGAAGGGAGGTGATAATGCTCCTGCCTCCAGGAAACCGGGGCTCGAGGGTCTGAATTCGCTGCGCGGAGTGGCCGCGGTGCTGATCGTTATTTTTCATGTGCTGGGTATTCATGGCTTAAAAATTCCCCCGCAGTTTTCCGTTGTACCTGCCTATTTCGGATTGGGTGTTCCGCTGTTTTTTGTGATCAGTGCGTTTTCGCTTTTTTTGAGTACGACTTCCCGAGTCGGCAAAGAGGGCTGGCTGTCGTCGTACGCCATAAGGCGTTTCATGAGAATCGCCCCACTGTTTTATTTTATTGCTGTATTTTATGTTATATATATTCCGTTGCAATTTGATTCCTATATAAGCCCAATGAGTTTTTTGGGCACGATCTCGCTATTATTCAATCTTATGCCTGGTAATCATGAAAGTATGGTATGGGCAGGGTGGACCATTGGTGTGGAGGTGCTGTTTTATCTTATTGTTCCTTACCTTTTGGTTTTCGTTAGGAATCTGTATGTTTCGGTTGTGGTCGCGGTTGGAGCAGTTTCGATAAGTGTTGTGTTTTATAAGTTTTATTCGACGCCTGCTTACCCGGCTGGATACGCGTACATGAGCTTCATGGGTTCAGTAGGAGTTTTTATTCTAGGTATAGTCGGTTATTTCCTCTATACCGAACTCAAAAACAAGGTCAATCCCCGTTTCGTTGGAAATACGCTGCTGGCGGTAGCCCTGATTTTGGCGACGCTTATCATTTCTAATGAGCAGACCTTGGTAACGATTGTCGGTAATCGTTCCAATGTTTGGTCGTTAGTTTTTGCGCTGCTTGTTGTTTCACAGTGCTTGGCACCGTTATTCCCGATAACCAATCCGTTTTTTTCGTACCTTGGCCGTTTGAGCTTCGGCTTATATCTTTGCCATCCTCCAATTGTGTATATGCTTAAACCAGTCTATCTATATTTTTATTCATTGTTCAATGAAGGCCTGGCTTTTGTCCTGGCTGTTGCTATTACGCTTCTGATCCTCGTGCCGATTGCAAGGCTGATGAATTTCCTAATTGAGGAGCCCGGTATCCGGTTGGGCGAAAGATTGATCAATAAAAAAATGGCCAAGGATTTTTTCAGTAAGTAGTTTTTTTCTGGCGTCAATATGCGGAGAGATTAATAGTGCGCTATTAATCTCTCGTTTTTTAAGGGTGCTAATTCGGGGTGTTTTTTATTAGGAGAATAGCTTGGTTATTTTGTTGCTTAAAGCGGTAGCATGGATTCGTAACTCGGGTACTGCAGTAGCTTCCCAGAGTGTCGCCTTGAGCATTGGCCCGACGTAGCTCAACCATTCGGATGAGTCACCATTGCCATTTACTACTGCAAGGCTGGTGTCAACATTTATGCCAAGATTATGCACATCAGTAGTTATTACGTTTTCGTTTAAAAGTTTTTTAATCAGTGATTCTCTGACTAGCGTTGGGTTTGAGTTGGGTCCGGTGCAGTTAATGACGTAGTTTGCGACCAATACAGCCTCCTGCGGTCGTCCCCGCAAATGGACTCTGAGCTCTATGCCGTCGTGTACTCCATGTGCCGATTTGATACGCCCAGCGACAGGAATAACCTGAGAAGACGCCAGTGCGTCAGCAAAGGTTCTATATGAGTTCGGGGCGACGCGGTGGCGATGAACATCCCAATGTGGTTGCAAATGGCGCAAAAACCGCCGTTTCTCTCTTTCCGGGTAGCTTTTCCAGAGATCAGTAGTAATTGGACGAAGCGCCGCAATCACGTCACGCCAATCTGCCTCCCGAGTCGAATTGATATAGCGTCTGATGATTCGTAGATGGGCCAGCGGTGTAAGTTGCTTTTTCAAGTCTTCTATCAACGACTGGTGTGACAAAACAGTACCCCTGTTCTGTCGATGGGGAAGAGGTATCAGCCCCCGCCTGGATAGCATATGGATTTTACCGGTGTGTCCGCGTTTTTTCAGGCTGCAAATGACATCGAGAGCGGTCAATCCACCGCCTACCAATATAACGGTTGCATCACGGTCTTCTATGTTGGGAATTCTTTCCGACCATGGATCGGGGATGTAATGATCTGATTGTCCAAAATTTGAAAGTGGCTGCGGAGTCAGCGGAGGAAAATGTCCTAGGGCCAGGATGACTTGGTCTGCATTCAATGTCGAGCCGTTATCCAGTTCAATTGCTGCGCTATGATGGTTTTTGGATAGTCCTATAACATCGGCTGTAATTTGCTCAAAGTTTACTCGGCCTTTAGCGTTTTCTGCAGCATTAAGCAATAAGTCCTCCAGATACTCGCCGTATAATTTTCTGGTGGTGAACGTGCTCGGCTGAATTTCCTTGTCGTATCGCTGGCAAAATTTCAAATAGGAGTCTGGATCACTAACCACAGCAGTCATATTCCCCGCAGGAACGTTCAGCAGGTGGGCGGGACTGTTAGTGCCGTATGCCAAGCCTTTGGCCATTTGCCCGGAGCGGTTGATCATAACGAGACGAGCGCCCTTCGGAGCATTATTTAGAAAATTTACAGCCACGACAGTTCCGCTGAAACCGGCCCCGATTATAGCAAGTGTCTTCATATACCCTTCCTTAACAGGTATTCCAGTACTTGGGCTGCGCATGAATCAATATCATTGTCCAGTGTGTTTATTTGTATATCGGGATTTTCCGGTCGTTCGTATACAGAATCGATCCCGGTGAAGTTTTTGATTTCACCATTTTCAGCTTTTTTGTAAAGACCTTTTGGGTCGCGTCGCTTGCATTCGGAAAGCGGCGCGTCGACAAAAACCTCGATGAACGAATCTTCACCGATGACGTTCCGGGCGAGCACTCGATCTCGCAGGAAGGGCGATATGAATGCCGTTATCACAATCAACCCAGCATCCATCAAGAGCTTGGCAACTTCGGAAATCCGACGGATATTCTCTTCTCTGTCCCGGTCTTCGAATCCCAAGTCCTTGCACAGGCCCATGCGAACATTGTCTCCGTCCAGCAGATACGTGTGCTTTCCGGCTTCAAACAATTTCAGTTCCAGCGCGTTAGCGACTGATGACTTTCCGGCGCCACTGAGTCCCGTCAGCCAGATCACCACCGGCCGCTGTTTTTTGGATTGAGCACGCCGGTCGGCGCCTACTGATGTCAGATGAGCTACAAGGTTATTGGACATGCTATCTCGTTAAATCGTCAGGGTTGACAATAGTTGGATCCGACGTCTGGGTCATATGCAGAAACGATTCATTCCTACACATCGTTTGTGAGTTACATTGCCACCGCAAGCTTCCAATGAACGCTGGTTTTCTTCCGTTTACCGCGCTGCGGGCGTTGGCTGGATTGTAGCCATGATGCAACCAAAATGCTTGCCAGCGGACCTTCGCATGGGCGAATTGTGTGGCAAGTCCTCGCATCGCCGCTCAACGTTGCATACTGGTCGTATCTTCCGGTTTCAGGCGGTTACAATGATGACTGCCGTTTTTAAGGAGTGGGCTGCAGGCTCAGACAAGGTTCATGGATAAAATTCGGACTTTACTACTGGGGCTGCCGCGCCGCCAGAAAAGGCTATTACAGGTTGCAACGGACGTGGTGCTTGTCTGGATCGCGCTTTGGCTCGCTTTTATCGTTCGCCTCGGCATCGAAGACATGTACAACCCGCTTAAAATCCATTTCTGGCTGTACGCCTGTGCGCCGGTGATCGCTATTCCGCTGTTCATTCGCTTCGGGATGTACCGGGCGGTGATGCGATATTTCGGAAACGACGCCTTGATAGCCATCATCAAGGCTGTAAGCCTTTCGTCTTTGATTCTAGCGCTCGTTGTCTATTGGTACAGCAATCACGAGGCGGTGATTCCTCGTTCGATTATTTTCAATTATTGGTGGCTTAGCCTCGTGATCATCGGCGGGCTGCGATTGTGCATGCGTCAGTATTTCATGGGCGACTGGTTCACGGCCGCCCAGCACGTTCCTTTTACAAACCGTGATGATGGCCTTACCAAAGTGGCTATCTATGGTGCTGGCGTTGCTGGCAACCAGTTGGTTGCGGCTCTGCGTATGGGCCGTGTCATGCGACCAGTCGCGTTCATTGATGATGACGCAAGTATTGCCGATCGATCGATCTCGGGTTTGCAGGTCTATAAACCAAAAAACATTCAGCAGATGATCGATGTCACCGGCGCTCAGGAAATACTTCTGGCGCTCCCGTCCTCAACCCGCGCTCGACGTCGAGAAATCCTTAACTTTCTGGAAGGTTTTCCGTTGCATGTTCGCAGTGTGCCCAATTTCACCGATCTGGCCAGCGGTCGGGTGAAGGTAGAGGACATCCAGGAAGTTGATATCGCGGATTTATTAGGGCGCGATGCGGTGCCCGCTCAACCGGATTTGCTGCAGCGTTGTATCAAAGGCAAAACAGTCTTGGTGACTGGTGCCGGCGGTTCGATAGGCTCGGAGCTGTGTCGGCAAATTTTCGCTCTGAACCCGACGACACTCTTACTGTTTGAACACAGCGAGTTCAATCTTTACAGCATTCTCACCGAGCTTGAACAGCGCATTTCCCGGGAGTCGTCGCGGGTCCGGTTGTTGCCGATACTGGGATCTATTCGTCATCCGGACAAGCTTTTGGATGTCATGAAAACCTGGCGGGTGGAAACGGTATATCACGCAGCAGCCTATAAACATGTACCAATGGTTGAGCACAATATTTCCGAAGGGGTATTGAACAACGTCATCGGCACGCTCAACACAGCCCAGGCAGCGTTGCAAGCTGGGGTTTCCAATTTCGTGCTGATTTCAACAGACAAAGCCGTACGCCCCACCAATGTCATGGGCAGTACAAAGCGTCTGGCAGAAATGACGCTTCAGGCGCTTAGCCGAGAAGTCGCACCCGTTTTCTTCGGCGATACTGCAAATGTATCGCGGGTCAATAAAACGCGCTTTACCATGGTACGCTTTGGCAACGTTCTGGGTTCTTCGGGCTCAGTCATTCCGCTCTTCCACAGTCAAATCAAGTCTGGTGGGCCCTTGACGGTTACCCATCCAAAAATTACCCGTTATTTCATGACAATTCCCGAGGCGGCCCAGTTGGTCATTCAGGCTGGATCGATGGGACAGGGCGGCGATGTATTCGTGCTGGACATGGGAGAGCCGGTTAAAATCGTCGAACTGGCCGAAAAGATGATTCATTTGTCCGGTTTGAGTATCCGTTCAGAACGAAATCCTCAAGGTGATATTTCGATCGAATTTACAGGCTTGCGTCCAGGCGAGAAGCTGTATGAGGAACTTTTGATTGGCGATAATGTGGCTGAAACTCCGCATCCTATGATCATGACGGCTAATGAAGATCATTTGCCCTGGGATGTACTAAAGGTGCGGTTGGTTAGCTTGATGGATGCCTTGGATCGCGATGACTATGCCACCGTCCGCCAGATCCTGCGCGAAACCGTCAGCGGCTACACACCCGACGGTGAGATCGTCGACTGGATATACCAGCAACGCCGTCTTGAACCCTGATTGTTTCACATCCTGTAACGGTCGCATTTTTGACATAACCCCAGCATGACCTACGTTTGGAGGGCAGCTTCGGAAAAGCTGCTTTCTCAAACGATGATGGAGCGTCACTTATGCGTACCGGTTTTTTCTATTCTTTGATTTTCGCCTTCCTGACCAGCGCCTCGATCGCCACGATTGCTGCGCCTGTCACGCCGGTAGAGTCTTCCAAAGCACCTTTGGTGATGGATGCGGCGAAGCCTGTGCCGAGCGCGAAGGTTGATCTAAACGGCGCCGATGCGGCAACACTGCAGAAAGAGCTGGCGGGTGTCGGTGAAGCCAAGGCGCAAGCTATTGTTGCGTACCGTGATACAAACGGGCCGTTTTCATCGGTGGATGAGTTGCTGGAAGTGAAGGGGATTGGCAAGGCGATTCTGGATCGCAATCGCGACAAGCTGGAAGTCAACTAAGCTGAATGTTCAACGCCAAGAGGCCGGTCATTGACCGGCCTTTTTTGATTGGTGCAGGGATGACTCCGATGGCCTGCGCAATCAGATCCATTGTGATTTTTAAATTACGGCTATCATATTGCCTTCAAATTATGCCTATAATAATTTGCCGATCGGTCGAGCCGACGTGATTGAGCAACCCATTTCACTGTGTCTTCCTGGAGCATTTTCATGAATTCGGCAAAATCCCAAGGCTCAGCGCTCGTCACCGGCGCATCGTCCGGCATTGGAGCAATTTACGCTGAGCGCCTGGCTGCGCGTGGGTTTGATCTGCTGCTGGTAGCTCGTGACCAGTATCGTTTGGTAAGTGCCGCGAGCGGCTTGCGGGAGGCGCACGGTGTTCAGGTCGAAGTACTGAAAGCGGACCTGACCCAAAAGGACGATGTGCTCAAACTCGAGCAGCGGCTGCGCAGTGATTCAAGCATCAGTCTGCTGGTGAATAACGCTGGTGTTGCGGCAAACGGCTTGCTGGCCAACGCGGATATGGATCAGCTGGAACAACTGATTCAGTTGAATATCACGGCGGTCACTCGTCTGGCATCGGCCGCCGCTGCCAGTTTCGCCAAGGCTGGCCGCGGCACGATCATCAATATTGCTTCGGTTGTGGCGCTGTTTCCTGAACGGTTCAACGCCACCTACAGCGCGAGCAAGGCCTATGTGCTGAGTCTGACGCAGTCGCTGCATACCGAACTCGACGGCACCGGGGTGCAGATTCAGGCTGTATTGCCCGGCGTCACGCGCACCGAGATCTGGGCGCGCTCGGGTACCGATGCCAGTGGCATTCCGGCGGAGATGATCATGGAAGCGGATGAAATGGTCGATGCGGCTCTGGCCGGGCTGGATCAGGGTGAGTTGATCACCATCCCTTCGCTGCCTGACGCGGGTGAGTGGCAGGCATTCGTTGCTGCGCGCCATGCAATGGTGCCGAATCTGTCGCGCAGTGCTGCGGCGCAACGCTACAAATCTTGATCGGAGGTAAGCAGAGTATGGATTCGCGTCGAGTCGTCGTCACGGGCATGGGCCTGGTTTCACCCTTGGGCAGTGATGTTGAAATTGTCTGGCAGCGTTTGCTGGCCGGTCGTTCCGGATTGCGCAATTTGCCCGATGCGGTTGTGGCTGATCTGCCGACGCGGGTCGGCGGGAGTGTGCCGACGGTGGAGGAGGATGCCGAGGCCGGATTTGATCCGGATCGTGCGACGCCGCCCAAGGAACAGAAGAAGATGGATCGCTTCATCATGTTTGCCATGGAAGCGGCGCGGCAGGCCCTGGAGCAGGCCGGCTGGCATCCGGCGGACGCTGAAAGCCAGGAGCGCACTGCGACAATCATCGGCTCGGGTGTCGGTGGTTTCGGTGCGATTGCCGATGCGGTGCGTACCACCGACAGCCGTGGCCCTCGGCGGTTGTCGCCGTTCACCATTCCATCGTTTCTGGTCAATCTCGCGGCTGGTCATGTGTCGATCCAGCACGGCCTCAAAGGGCCGTTGGGCGCACCGGTTACCGCCTGTGCCGCCGGGGTTCAGGCGATCGGTGATGCGGCGCGGTTGATTCGTGCAGGTGAGGCGGACATTGCCGTATGTGGCGGTGCTGAAGCTTCGATCGATCGCGTCAGTCTCGCCGGTTTCGCGGCGGCGCGGGCGCTGTCCAGCGGCTACAACGACACACCGGAAAAAGCTTCGCGTCCCTTCGACAGTGGGCGCGATGGTTTCGTGATGGGCGAGGGCGCCGGTCTATTGGTCATCGAGTCGCTGGAGCATGCGCTTGCACGCGGTGCGAAGCCGCTGGCCGAACTGGTCGGTTACGGCACCACCGCCGACGCCTATCACCTGACCGCCGGTCCGGAAGACGGCAGCGGCGCTCGCCGGGCGATGCAATTGGCACTGGCTCAGGGCGGTGTGACGCCGGAGCAGGTGCAGCATCTCAACGCACATGCGACGTCGACGCCGGTCGGTGACCTGGGCGAGTTGGCGGCGATCAAGGCGTTGTTTGGCACGCAGAACAAAATCGCCGTAACGTCGACCAAATCCGCCACCGGTCACTTGCTCGGCGCGGCCGGCGGGCTGGAGGCGATTTTCACGCTGCTGGCGATTCGTGATCAGGTAGTGCCGCCAACGCTCAACTTTGAAAACCCGGATCCAGCGAGCGAAGGGGTGGACATTGTCCATGGCGAGGCGCGGTCGATGGCGATCGAATATGCATTGTCCAACGGCTTCGGTTTTGGCGGGGTCAATGCGAGCGTGTTGTTCAAGCGCTGGGAGGGTTAATCGCTCGATTGCTTGAGATGTTCGCGGGTGACGTCGAGGATGCGCTGGGCGAAGTCGGCATCCGCGACGCTGCGTGACAGCAGCAGTGCACCGGCCAGGGTCGCCATGATGACAATGCTGCGATCGGCGACGTGCTCGCCTTCGAGCGCGCCCTGAATTTGTTCGAGGCGAGCATTGAGGACTTCGTCACTGGTGGGGCTTGGCTGGCCGCGCAGGCCCAGCTCGGAGGAAATGGTCAGCAGTGGGCAGCCTTCGTGGGGCGAGGTCTGATGCCACTCTGACAGGTAGGTGTCGATAAAGACTTGCAGCGGGTTTTCCTGCGCGAAGATTTCTTCGCACAGGCCCGCGACTTGCTCGCCGGCCTCTTGCAGGGCTTTTTCGACCAGTTCTTCCTTGGATCTGAAGTGCGAGTAGAAGCCGCCATGGGTCAAGCCCAGGGCTTTCATCAAAGGCTGCAGGCCGGTGGCGCCGATACCGTCCTTGCGAAATCGCGCGGAAGCTTCCTTGATGATGCGTTGATGGGTCTGGGCTTTGTGATCTGGCGAGTAACGCATGTGGAGCTCTCCGCGACGATGCTGCCATCTTAACCACGGAAGATTAAATGGTGACTGTACTTCTAAAATCTAAACAGCCTGCGGGTAAGTCCGATCGTGCTGAAAAAACAAACCCCGCCATTGCGGCGGGGCTCGTATCAGCGGTCTTGTGCATCCTTGGCATCCGCTTCGGCATTGCGCTGTGCGACGCGCTTGCGTTCTTCATCGGTCAGTTCGACCTTGTTGGCGGTGTCGCGCAACATCATCAATCCGCCAACAATCGAGCCGATCGCAACGACCAGAATCAACCAGGCATACCAGGGCATAACGGCTCTCCTTAATGGCAGCTCGACGGGCGAGGACTTCGCCGTGCGATGCTGCATACCACCTTTGAGCGAAACGACTTCGCGGTGGTTCCATTCTAGGCCGCTTATGCCCGGCACACCCGAACAGTGTTACAGACCGGTCAACATCGCATCCGCCGGCGCATCGGCACGCAGTTGCCCGGTCAGCATGAAGTAGCAGAACCCGACCGCCATGAAGCCGAGGAAAATCAGCCCGATCAGCGTGTTGAACCACGCCATCGCCACCAGGCAAACCACCGCCAGTACCAGCGCGATCAGCGGAACCAGCGGATAGCACGGCGCGCGGAAAGTACGCTCCAGATTCGGTTCCGATTTACGCAGTTTGAACAGGCTGAGCATGCTCATGATGTACATCACGATCGCGCCGAACACGGCCATGGTGATCATCGCTGCGGTGAGTGTCATGCCGCCGAGGTTTATCAGGCCGTCGCTGTAGATCGCCGCGATGCCGATCAGGCCGCCAGCGATGATTGCGCGGTGCGGGGTCTGGAAACGCGACAGTTTTGCCAATGAGGCAGGCAGGTAACCGGCGCGGGCGAGGGCGAAGAATTGGCGTGAGTAGCCGAGGATGATGCCGTGGAAACTGGCGACCAGGCCGAACAGGCCGATCCACACCAGCATGTGCAGCCAGCCGGAGTTGTCACCAACCACGGTTTTCATCGCCTGCGGCAGTGGGTCGTTGATGTTGGACAAGGTGCGCCAGTCGCCGACGCCGCCCGCGAAGAACATCACACCCATGGCCAACAGCACCAGCGTCAGGATGCCGCTGATGTAGGCTTTCGGGATCGTGCGTTTCGGGTCCTTGGCTTCTTCGGCGGCCATGGCGGCGCCTTCGATGGCGAGGAAGAACCAGATCGCGAAGGGAATCGCCGCGAACATCCCGGCAATCGCCGGCGCGCCGAAGGCGTCGGAACCGGCCCAGCCATTCAGGGCAAAGTTGCTGAAGCTGAATGCCGGCGCGACCACGCCCATGAACACCAGCAACTCAGCCACCGCCAGCACGCAGACGATCAGCTCGAACGTCGCGGCCAGTTTCACCCCGAGAATGTTCAGGCCCATGAACACGATGTACGCGCCGACCGCCGCGTGTTTCGGGTTCAGTGCCGGAAATTGCACATTGAGATACGCGCCAATCGCCAAGGCAATCGCTGGCGGGGCGAAGACGAATTCGATCAGCGTGGCCAGTCCGGCGATCAATCCGCCTTTTTCGCCAAACGCGCGGCGGCTGTAGGCAAACGGCCCGCCGGCATGGGGAATCGCGGTGGTCAGTTCGGTGAAACTGAAGATGAAGCAGGTGTACATGGTCGCGACCATGAATGAAGTCACCAGAAAACCCAGCGTACCGGCCACGCCCCAGCCGTAACTCCAGCCGAAATATTCCCCGGAAATCACCAGCCCCACGGCAATGCCCCACAGGTGCAGCGTGCCCAGCGTGGGTTTGAGTTGTGTGTTCATGCGCTTGCTCCCGCAATGGTTGGAAAGCTCGGGGGAGGGCGTGTGCAGTGGGCGTGCCATCACCGTGAAACAAGTCGTAATGAGTTCAAAGCTGTCGCAGCGGGGATGTTCGCAGCTGGATGAGCGTTTTTTGTGCGCCAGTTAGGAGCAGCGGAGTCTGTTATGCCGCCTTCGCGGGCAAGCCCGCTCCCACAGGTTTCTGCGTCGTCCGCTGAATTTGATTCCACCGCATAACCTGTGGGAGTCGGGCTTGCCCGCGATGAGGCCCGACCTGACGCTGCAAAAACCTGCTGTAAAGCCCGCATAAACCCACTCTTTACGCTTTCTTTATGACCCATGCCGGGCCTCGCTCTCGTTCCTTTACAGCCTCCTTCCCGACAATCCCTCCACACACGGCAATACGCCGTTACACGGAGATCTTCCATGAGCGTTCTGGACGGGGTGTCACTGCTGTTGGCAGTGGGGCTGTTCATTTATCTGTTGGTTGCGCTGTTGCGCGCGGACCGGAACTAGGAGCGGCTATGCACAGTTATGACTATTGGCTGATCCTCGGGTTTTTTGCGCTGGTCCTGCTGCCGGCGCCGTTCCTTGGGCGCTTCTATTACAAGGTCATGGAGGGCCAGCGCACCTGGCTGACGCCGATTCTCGGACCGGTCGAGCGCGGTTGCTATCGTCTTGCCGGGGTCGATGCGAAGGCGGAGCAGAGCTGGCAGAAGTACACGCTGGCGTTGCTGGCGTTCAACCTTGCCGGTTTCCTGTTGCTGTTTGCGATTCTGCTGTTCCAGGATCACCTGCCGCTGAATCCGCAAAACCTGCCGGGACAGGAATGGACCCAGGCGTTCAACACCGCGGTCAGTTTCATGACCAACACCAACTGGCAGTCCTACAGTGGTGAAGCGACCCTCAGCTATCTGAGCCAGATGGTCGGTCTCACCGTGCAGAACTTCGTCAGCGCCGCCACCGGCCTGGCCGTGCTGGTTGCGCTGTGCCGTGGCATCGGCCGTAAATCAGCGCAGACCCTCGGCAACTTCTGGGTCGACATGACCCGCGCCACCCTCTATGGCCTGCTGCCGCTGTGCCTGCTGCTGGCGCTGTATCTGGTCTGGCAGGGTGTGCCGCAAACCTTCGCTCAGTATGTAAATGCCGTGACCCTGCAAGGCGTCGATCAGGTGATCCCGCTCGGCCCGGCCGCCAGCCAGATTGCGATCAAGCAACTGGGCACCAACGGTGGTGGTTTCTTCGGGGTCAACTCAGCGCATCCGTTCGAGAACCCGACGGCCTGGAGCAACCTGTTCGAAGTCGCTTCGATCATCCTGATCCCGGTGGCGCTGGTGTTCACTTTCGGCCACTACGTCAAGGACCTGCGCCAGAGCCGCGCGATCATTGCCTGCATGCTGGCGTTGTTCCTGATCGGCGGTGCGACATCGTTGTGGGCCGAGTATCAGCCGAATCCGACCCTGAACAATGCCGCCGTCGAGCAGACCGCGCCGCTGGAAGGCAAGGAAGCGCGCTTCGGCACCACCGCGACGGTGCTGTGGTCGGTGACGACGACGGCGGCTTCGAACGGCTCGGTCAACGGCATGCACGACAGCCTCAACCCGCTCAGCGGCATGGTCGCGCTGGTCAACATGATGGTCGGCGAAGTGATCTTCGGCGGTGTCGGCGCCGGGCTCTACGGCATGTTGCTCAACGTGCTGATCGCGGTGTTCCTCGCCGGTCTGATGATCGGTCGGACGCCGGAATACCTCGGCAAGAAGCTTCAAGCGCGTGAGGTACAATTGCTGGTGGTAACGCTGCTGGTGATGCCCGTCGGCGTGCTGGTGCTCGGCGCCATTGCCGCCACGGTTCCCAGCGCTGCGGCAACCATCAGCAACCCCGGCGCACACGGTTTCAGTCAGTTGCTCTATGCCTACACCTCGGCGAGCGCCAACAACGGTTCGGCGTTCGGTGGCCTGGGCGCGAACACGCCGTTCCACAACCTGATGCTCGGCCTGGGCATGTTGATCGGCCGTTTCGGCTACATCCTGCCTGTGCTGGCGTTGGCCGGTAGCCTCGCGATGAAGAAAAGCGCACCGGTCGGCCAGAACAGCTTCCCGACTCACGGCCCGCTGTTCGTGACCCTGTTGACCGTGACCATTTTGCTGGTGGGCGGCCTGACGTTCCTGCCGACGCTGGCGCTCGGTCCTGTCGCCGAACATTTAAGTATGGGCTTCTAAGGAATCCATCATGAATATGCCTGCAATCAAACCCGCCGCCGTCAAAGCGCCGGAACAAGCCAAAACCGCGATCTCGGCCCTGTGGCGCCCGGCGCTGGTGCAAGCCTTCGTCAAGCTCGACCCACGGCAACTGGCGCGTTCGCCAGTGATGCTGGTGGTCGAACTGACGGCGATTTTCACCACCGTGCTTTGCTTCCTTCCGGATGCCGACGTGCCGACCTTCGTCGCCGCGCAAATCGCTCTGTGGCTGTGGTTCACCGTGCTGTTCGCCAACTTCGCCGAGGCCCTGGCCGAAGGTCGTGGCAAGGCCCGCGCCGACAGCCTCAAGGCCGGCAGCGAAGGCCTCAGCGCCCGCTGCCGCCAAGCTGATGGCAGCTTCAGGATTGTCCCCGCCGCCAACCTGCGCAAGGGCGATGTGGTGCGAGTCGAAGCCGGGGAAATGATCCCCGGTGACGGCGAAGTCATCGAAGGTATTGCGGCGGTCAACGAAGCGGCGATTACCGGTGAATCGGCGCCGGTGATCCGCGAGTCCGGCGGCGACCGCTCGGCCGTCACCGGCAACACGCGGCTGGTGTCCGACTGGCTGCTGGTGAAGATCACCACCAATCCTGGTGAATCGACCCTCGACCGCATGATCGCCCTGGTCGAAGGCGCCAAGCGTCAGAAGACCCCGAACGAAGTCGCGCTGGATATCCTCCTGATCGGCCTGACCCTGATCTTTCTGCTAGTGGTCGTCACCCTGCAACCGTTCGCGCATTTCGCCAATGGCAGCCTGCCGCTGGTGTTCCTCGTGGCGTTATTGGTCACGCTGATTCCGACCACCATCGGCGGTCTGCTGTCGGCCATCGGTATCGCCGGGATGGATCGTCTGGTGCGCCTGAATGTGATCGCCAAGTCCGGTCGCGCGGTGGAGGCGGCGGGCGACGTGCACGTGCTGTTGCTCGACAAGACCGGCACCATCACCTTCGGCAACCGTCGTTGCAGCGCGGTGTATGCCGCGCCGGGAGTGACCGGCCGTGAGCTGGCCGAAGGCGCGTTGTTTGCTTCGCTGGCCGACGAAACCGCTGAAGGCAAGTCGATCGTCGAGTTCCTCCGTGGCCTGCATCCACAACCGGAGCCGGCCCCGGAAACCCTGACCGCCGTGCCGTTCAGCGCGGAAACCCGCTTGTCCGGCGTCGATTATCAGGGCCGCGTGTATCGCAAAGGTGCGGTGGATTCGCTGCTGGCGTTTCTCGGTCAACAGCGTAGCGATCTGGCCCCGGCGCTGGCGCGGGAAATCGACAAGATCGCCCAGAGTGGTGGCACGCCGTTGCTGGTCTGCGCTGACGGCAAATTGCTTGGCGCGATCCATCTCAAGGACGTGGTCAAACCAGGCATTCGCGAGCGTTTTGCCGAGTTGCGCAAACTGGGAATTCGCACGGTGATGGTCACCGGCGACAACCCGCTGACCGCTGCTGCGATCGCCGCTGAAGCGGGCGTCGATGATGTGCTTGCCGAAGCCACGCCGGAGAAGAAACTCGCGCGCATTCGTCACGAGCAGAACGACGGTCGCCTGGTCGCCATGTGCGGCGACGGCGCCAACGACGCCCCGGCGCTGGCCCAGGCAGACGTCGGCATGGCGATGAACGATGGCACGCAAGCGGCACGCGAAGCGGCGAACATGGTCGATCTCGATAGCGACCCGACCAAGCTGCTCGACGTGGTACAGATCGGCAAGGAATTGCTGGTGACCCGTGGCGCGCTGACGACCTTTTCCATCGCCAACGACATCGCCAAATACTTCGCGATTCTGCCGGCGCTGTTCGCCTCGATTTACCCGCAGCTGGGCGTGCTGAACATCATGCATCTGAGCAGTCCGCAGAGCGCGATTCTCTCGGCCATTGTGTTCAACGCGCTGATCATTGTTGTGCTGATTCCACTGGCATTGCGCGGCGTGCGGGTGCAGGCGGCGAGTGCGGCGGCGTTGCTGCGGCGCAATCTGCTGATCTATGGCGTCGGCGGGATTGTCGTGCCGTTCGTGGGGATCAAGGTGATCGACATGCTGCTTACGGCGTTGCATCTGGTGTGAGGCTGAAAAGAGCCCCTCACCCTGGCCATCTCCCGGGGGGAGAGGGGACTGACCGAGGTGTTTGTGCGAGGTTCGCCGACCTGAAATTCCGAGCCGAACTCAGGTTTTGAACAGCATGAAGATCGGCTCCCTTTCTCCCTCGCCCCCTTGGGGGAGAGGGCTGGGGTGAGGGGGAAAAGATCTCCCTGACACCCGGCAAAAGTTTGTCCAACGAATTCGAGGATCTTGAAATGTCCACAATGATACGCCCGGCCCTGACCCTGTTAGCGCTGATGACCCTGATCACCGGCGTCGCCTATCCACTCGCGGTCACCGGCATCGCCCAGGTCGCCTTTCCCGACCAAGCCAACGGCAGCCTGATCCACGACGCCGACGGCAAAGTTCGCGGCTCGTCGTTGATTGCTCAGGATTTCAGCGGTGACAACTGGTTCCACCCACGGCCGTCCGCCGGGGCTTTTGCCACGGTCGCCAGCGGCGCCAGCAACCTCGCGCCGAGCAATCCGGCCCTCGCGACCCGCGTAATCGAAGACGCGCAAAAACAACAAGTCGCTGGGCAGGGGCCGGTGCCATTGGCCTTGCTGACCACCTCCGCCAGCGGTCTCGATCCGCACTTGCCACCGGCGGCAATTGCCTATCAACTGGCGCGTGTCGCGGCGGCGCGCAACCTGCCGGTGTCGACCTTGCAGCAATTGCTCGATAAGCACATCGAACAGCCGCTGGTTGGGCCGCCGGTGGTGAATGTGCTGGAGCTGAATCTGGCACTGCAAAACCTGTAATTCAGTTGATACCGATCGTTCCCACGCTCTGCGTGGGAATGCATCAATAGACGCTCTGCGTCTGCTTTTATGGGACGCAGAGCGTCCCGGGCTGCATTCCCACGCAGAGCGTGGGAACGATCATCAGGAAGAGAGACATTAAGCATGAGCGACTCCGGCCGCGCCGACGCATTATTAGCAGACCTGCCCCGCGATGGCCGTGGCCGGCTCAAGGTTTTCCTCGGCGCAGCCCCCGGGGTCGGCAAGACCTACGCCATGCTCCAGGCGGCGCACACGCAACTGCGCCAAGGCGTGAAGGTCATCGCCGGCGTGGTCGAAACCCATGGCCGCGCCGAAACCGAAGCCTTGCTCGGCGGCCTGCCGCAGCAGCCGTTGGTGCGCAGCGAATACCGTGGCGTGCTGCTCGAAGAAATGGACCTCGACGGCATTCTCGCGGCCAAGCCGAAGCTTGTGCTGGTGGATGAACTGGCCCACAGCAACGCCCCCGGCAGTCGGCACGCCAAGCGCTGGCAAGACATTCAGGAACTGCTCGCCGCCGGCATCGACGTGTTCACCACGGTCAACGTCCAGCACCTGGAAAGCCTCAATGATCAGGTGCGCGGCATCACTGGCGTGCAAGTGCGCGAGACCCTGCCGGACTGGGTCCTGCAGGAAGCTTTCGAGCTGCTGCTGATCGACCTGCCGCCGCGCGAATTGCTCGAGCGTCTGCGCGAAGGCAAGGTCTACGTGCCGGAACAGGCCCGCGCCGCCATCGATGCGTTTTTCACCCAGACCAATCTCACCGCCCTGCGTGAACTGGCGATGCAGACCGCTGCCGCGCAGGTCGACAACGATCTCGCCCAAGGCTATCGCCAACTCGGTCAGGCCGCGCCGGCGGTGCGCGGGCGTTTGCTGGTCGGTATTGATGGCGATGCGCAGGCCGAACGGCTGGTGCGTCACGCCAGCCGCGTCGCCCAGCGCCGGCATCTGCCGTGGAGTCTGGTGCATGTCGACAACGGCAGTGCCCGTGACGAGCAATCGCGGTTGCGCCTGCAAAGCGCCCAGCAACTGGCCGAACGCCTTGGTGGCGAAGTGGTGCTGTTGCGGGCCGGCGAAGTGGCGAAAACCCTGATCCAACATGCCGCCGAACGCCGCGCCAGTCTGTTGCTGGTCGGCCAGTCGCGGCCACGCTTGCGCCGTCGACTGTTCGGCGGTGGTCTGGCGGCGCGCCTGCTGCGGCAGGCGCACGGTCTGGAAATAAACGTGCTCGACAGTGATCACGAGCAGCACCAACCGCGCCCGCGCAATTCAGTTACGCTGGTGTGGTTCGACTACGCGCTGGCGCTGGTCGCGACGTTGTTGGCCACTGCTTTGGCCTGGGCGGTGTCGAGTGTGTTGCCGTTGCCGAACATCTCGCTGGTGTTTCTCGCGGCGGTGTTGCTGGTGGCGGTGCGCAGCAGCCTCGGCCCGGCGCTGGCCTGTGCGGCGCTGTCGTTTCTCACCTACGATTTTCTGTTTATCCCGCCGAATTTCTCGTTCAGCATTCAGCGCGAAGAAGACGTGCTGACGCTGCTGTTCTTCCTGTTGATGGCGGCGCTCACCGGCAACCTTGCGGCGCGTCAGCGGCGGCAGTTGCAGGCTTTGCGCGATACCCAGGAAGAGACCAGCGAACTGCTCGACCTGTCGCGCAAACTTACCGCCGCGACGGATCGCCAGGCCGTGATCAGCGCCGCCGCGCAACACCTCGAAGGCTGGAGCGATGTGCAATTGTGCCTGCTCAACCGCGACGGTCAGGGCGGCTGGAAAGTCGAAACCGGCGGGCCACTGCAATTCACCGAGGCCGAACGCGCCGCCGCCGATTGGGCCTGGCAACACGATCAACCGGCGGGCAAGGGCACCGGTACCTTGCCGCTGGGGCGTTGGTGGTGGTGGCCGTTGTCGGTCGAGGACGGGCCGCTGGCGTTGCTCGGCGTTTGCGCCAAGGAAGGCCAGAGCTTGAGTGGTCAGCGCCGACGTTTGCTCACTGCGCTGAGCCAGCCGTTGGCGCAAGCCTTGGCTCGTGCGCAGTTGGCCGATGACCTCGAAGCGGCGCGTCTGCACGGCGAAACCGAACAGTTGCGCAGCGCCTTGCTGGCCTCGGTGTCCCACGATTTGCGCACGCCGCTGACGGCCATGCGCGGCAGCATCGACAGCCTGTTGGCCCTCGGCGAAGCGATCCCGCTGGAGGATCGCCGCGAGCTGCTCGAAGGCACCCGCGATGAGGCCGAACGCCTCGACCGCTACATTCAGAACCTGCTCGACATGACCCGCCTCGGCCACGGCGCCTTGAAGCTGGCGCGGGACTGGGTTTCGCCAGCCGATATCGTCGGCAGTTCGCTCAATCGCCTGCGCGCCGTGCTGGCGCCGCTGCAGGTCAGCACCGAAGTGCCGGCCGAGTTGCCGTTGCTCTATGTGCACGCGGCGCTGATCGAGCAGGCGCTGGTTAACGTGCTGGAGAACGCCGCGCGATTTTCGCCCAGCCATGGTCGCCTGCAACTGCGCGCCGGTGCCGATGAGCAGGAGATTTTCTTTTCGGTCAGCGATGAAGGCCCGGGGATCCCTGAAGAGGACCGAGCGAAGATTTTCGACATGTTCTACACCGCCGCGCGCGGTGATCGCGGCGGGCAGGGCACGGGGTTGGGGCTGGCGATCTGTCAAGGCATGGTCGGCGCGCACGGCGGGCGTATTTCCGTGGCTGACGGCATCGACGGGCGCGGCACCTGCATCACCTTGCACCTGCCGTTGCAGGCGCAGCCGGGGATGGACGGTGAAGCTTGAAGTCGACTGCGCTACTCTCTTGCCAATCTATTGTGTTGATGTGAATTCATGAGCCAGACCGCGACCATTTTGGTCATCGACGACGAACCGCAGATTCGCAAATTCCTGCGCATCAGCCTCGCTTCACAAGGCTACAAAGTGCTCGAAGCCGGCACCGGCGCTGAAGGCCTGGCACAAGCCGCGCTGAGCAAACCGGACCTGGTGGTGCTTGATCTCGGCCTGCCGGACATGGACGGTCAGCAGGTCCTGCGCGAACTGCGCGAGTGGGCGACCACGCCGGTGCTGGTGCTGTCGGTGCGTGCCAGTGAAGGGCAGAAGGTCGAAGCGCTGGATGGCGGCGCCAATGACTACGTGACCAAGCCGTTCGGCATTCAGGAATTTCTCGCCCGAGTCCGCGCGTTGTTGCGTCAGGCCCCGGCGGGGGAGGCGCAGCCGGCGGCGCTGAGTTTCGGCCCTCTGACCGTGGATCTGGCCTATCGGCGCGTGCTGCTCGATGGCGCCGAAGTCGCCCTGACCCGCAAGGAATACGCCGTGCTCGCGCAACTGGCGCGGCATCCGGGGCGGGTGATCACCCAGCAGCAATTGCTCAAGGATATCTGGGGGCCGACGCACACCGAGGACAGTCATTACCTGCGCATCGTGGTCGGGCATCTGCGGCAGAAACTGGCGGATGACCCGACCCGGCCGCGGTTTATCGTGACTGAGGCGGGGGTGGGGTATCGGTTGTTGAGTGAGAACGGCCTGTAGCTTTGTAGTGGCCGATCCGGCGCTTTCGCGAGCAAGCTCGCTCCCACATTTGGAATGCATTCCTCTGTGGGAGCGAGCTTGCTCGCGAAGAGGCAAGAATAAACACTGAAGGACTTTCAGGATTTCAACCCTGCTCCTGCTCATACCGATCCAGCGTATCACTGGCAATCTGTCTGCCCAGCGCGATCAACTCCGGCGCCTTGTAGAACTCGAAAAACCGGCACACCCGCTTCGGCACGTTGATCAGGATATCCGGCGGATACCCGGCAATCTTGTACTGCGCCAGTGAGGTCTGCATCACCTCGAAACTCTGGTTGATCAGATCCAGCAACGACGCCGGCCCGACGTTATCGATGATGAACGAACCGGTGGCGGATTTCGGTGCGCCTTCGCGTTCCGGGGCGGCGGCCGGTTGCTGGCTTTCCGGTTCGACGCCTTCGAGCCACGGATTGATCTCCGCTGCCTCGGCGCGCAGGGCTTCCTGTTCCAGCTTCAACAATTGCTCGGCCTGTTTACGCCGGAACGGCAACTTCGAACCCATGGATTTGATCAGGCTGTCGAAGCGCGAACGGAACGCCGCCGGTCGCTCGATCACCGGCAACTTGTACTGGCGCTGATTGGTGGCGTTGAGGTTGACCGCGATGATCAGGTCGCAATGGCTCGATACCACCGGAACGATCGGCAACGGATTGAGAATGCCGCCGTCGACCAGCATGCGGTTGCCCTGCATCACCGGGGTAAACAGGCTGGGAATCGCCGCCGAGGCGCGCATGGCCTGGTGCAGGCAGCCTTCCTGAAACCAGATTTCCTGCTGGTTGGTCAGATCGGCGGCGACGGCGGTGTAGGGGATGCGCAGGTCTTCGATGTTGATCTCGCCGACGATCTTGCGAATCTGCCCGAAGACCTTTTCACCGCGAATCGCGCCGAGACGGAAACTCACATCGACCAGGCGCAGCACGTCGAGGTAATCAAGGCTTTCGATCCAGCGCCGGTACTCATCCAGTTTGCCGGCGGCATAGATCCCGCCGACCACCGCGCCCATCGAACAACCGGCAATGCAGGCGATGTCGTAGCCGCGTTTTTCAATTTCTTCGATAACGCCGATATGGGCATAGCCCCGGGCGCCACCTGAGCCCAGCACCAGTGCGACACGCTTTTTCATCAAACTTCCTCCCGACAAGCCTGCACAATGCACGCATCGGCCAAGCGGCTCAATCGCCAAGGTCGTTGCGCGAAGCGGTGACGTCGTTTTTCGCTCGCGGCACACGCTTGCGCGCTATGCTCTGCGCCACGTGGTTTGACCGGTCAGCGAGGCACTTTTTCGCCGCTTGACCGTCTTACCTGCACGACTGTTGACCTACCTTGAGGTGTGAGTGATGAAAGCCTGGATCTGTGTACCGTTGATGGCTCTGGTTCTGGCCGGTTGCGCCGGCAAAACCGCGTACCGCGACAGCTGCGGCAGCCAACTCGACGCGGCCTGGCACGAACTGGACCTGGCCAAGGCTGAAGGCTTCGCCGGCACCGTCAGCTATTCCAAAGCGCTGTCGCTGCTGACCGCCGCCAAGACCCAGCAACAATTCGAAGGCTTCGAAGGCTGCAGCAAGAAAGCCGAAAAAGCCCGCTTCTACATCCGCGAATCCCGCGCAGGACGTTAAAAAAGCAGCTGCAAGTTTCAAGCTGCAAGCGGCAAGCTCAAAGCGACCCCATTCAGCTTGAAGCTTGTAGCTAGAAGCTTGCAGCTGTCTACGGAGTAGACCCCCATGATCGATCGCTTGGTGGCTCATGTTTTGAGCCTGGATGTGCGGCTGCTGGCATGTCAGGCGCGCTTGACTGCGCGCACTGATCCCGAGGCGCTGCATGATTTGCGCACTACGGTGCGGCGCTTGCGCAGTCTGTTGCGGCCGTTGCGCGGCTTGCCGGGAGTCGAGCAACTGGAGGCGGCGGCTTCGGCAGTGGGTGATCTGACCACGCCGTGGCGTGATCGCGAAGTGTTGGCGGCGTATCTGCTCGAGCATGAACAACCCGAGGCTGCGCAGCGGCGTCTGGCGCAAATGGCCGAGGCGTATCCGGCGCTGGCGGCGAGTGCGGAACTGGCTTCGCTGCTGATGATTCTCGACGCCTTTCCACGATTCTTGCGCGCGTCGCAGCGTCAGGGTCTGCTCAAGGATCTGGATAAACGCATTGAAAAACGCTTGGGCAAACAATGGCAGAAGCTCGATGCGGCGCTGCACGATCCCGCCCATGACCGCCATCGTCTGCGCCTGCTGATCAAGCGCGTACGCTATGGCATCGAAGCCTATCCCGAGCTGGATCGCTTGCCGAAACCGGCTTACAAACGCCTGAAATCGGCGCAAGGCGCACTGGGCGATTGGCACGATTGCTGGCAATGGCTGGCCCGCGCCGAGCAGGAAGCCGATCTGCAACCGTGCGTGGCCACCTGGCAGGCCGGGTTGATCAAGGCAGAGCTGAAGGCCGATCAAGTGCTGGAGAAGCTCAGCGCGACGTGTTTCAAACACTCCTGAAGATGGCTCTGTTCCCCTGTGGGAGCGAGCCTGCTCGCGAAGGGGCCGTGTCAGTCGCAATCGTTGTCGACTGATCGACCGCTTTCGCGAGCAGGCTCGCTCCCACAAGGTGATTTGTCGCTTGAAGGAATCGGGCCAAGGCCTATCTGTCAGCCCATTTGACCGGAATAGACGCTGCGCCGCCGCCCGGGGCTGGGTAAGATCCGCGCATTCCTTTCTCGTTTTCCGAGGTTGCCATGCGCTTTTGCGATCTGCTCGATGCTGTCCGCCAACAACCTGAAGTGACCATCCCCGCAGAATGGGGACAGGGCCGTGCGAGTTTTGGCGGGCTGGTGGCCGCGCTGCAGTTTGAAGCCATGCGCGCCAAGGTGCCGACGGAGCGCCCGGTGCGTTCGCTGGCGATTACCTTTGTCGGCCCGGTCGAACCGGAAATGCCGGTGAGTTTCGAAGTGGACGTGCTGCGTGAAGGCAAAGCCGTTAGCCAGGTGTTGGGTCGCGCCATGCAAAATGGCCAAGTGGTGACGATCATTCAGGGCAGCTTCGGTGCCTCGCGGCCTTCGGAAGTCGCCGTCGAAGCCTACCCGGCGCCGACCATGAAACACTGGGACGAATGCCAGGAGCTGCCCTACATCAAAGGCGTGACCCCGGAATTCATGCGCCATCTGGCGATGCGCTGGAGCGTCGGCGGCATTCCGTTTTCCGGCACGGCATCGCGCTTGATGGGCGGCTGGGTGCGGTTGCGTGGGGATGTCAAAGAGGAGCCGGTCAACGAGGCGCATCTGCTGGCGCTGGTGGATGCCTGGCCGCCGGCGCTGTTGCCGTACCTGAAGAAACCGGCGCCGGGTAGCACGCTGACCTGGACCATCGAATTCGTGCAGCCGTTACACGCCTTGAGCACGCTGGACTGGTGCCAATACCTGGCCGACATCGAATACGCGGCCGACGGCTACGGCCATGTCGCCGCGAAGTTGTGGAGTGCGAAGGGGGAGTTGATTGCCATGAGTCGGCAGACTGTGACGATTTTCGCCTGACTCAATGCCGACGGTGGCGCTCACGCCAGGCGCGCCACCAGCCACCGCTGAGAAAGAACCGGGGGAAGGTCAGAAACTGCTCGACCAGCAAACGTGACACGGCATCTTTGCGATCACTGAACGGCTCGGAGGCTTGCGCCTCCAGGCCGTGACCGTGGCGCTGCAGACCCAGCGCCGCGATGATACCGATCACACCGATGGCGACGCTGGCCAGGCTCAGGCTGAACACCCCCGACACGATCAACAGAAACGCCACGATAAACAGCGGCACGGCAATCAGGTGCAGGACCAGATTGGTCGGATGCTGATGATTGCCCGGGTAGGCGCGCCATTGCCACGCGGGAAGGTTGGGGTGACGTTTGCCCATGTTTGCTACTCCTCGATCCATGTTGAACTTCATGGTTGAAGAATAGGCCCGGGTGCGGAGGGCGGCGAATCAAGGTTGGCTATTGAAGTGATAGCCGTCATCGCAGGATTCGATGTAGATGCCTCTGACGCCTTCGCGAGCAGGCTCGCTCCCACATTGATTCAATGGTGCATGTGGGAGCGAGCCTGCTCGCGAAAGCGGACTCACAATTTCAACTGACCTATCGCCTTGTTCAACTCCCCGGCCAATGTAGCCAGCTCATTACTGGTCGTCGCCGAATCCACCGTCTGCTGCACGGTATTTTCAGTCACGTCACGAATACTCACCACCGCCCGGTTCATCTCCTCGGCGACCTGACTCTGCTGTTCCGCCGCCACGGCAATCTGCGTGTTGCTTTCGCGCATCTGCGCCACCGCTCCGGTGATTTCCGCCAGCGCCGCGCCAGCCTCCTGCGCCTGCTGCACGCAGTCGTCGGCCTTGTATGAACTCTCCTGCATGAAATCCACCGCATCGCGGGTGCCGGCCTGCAACGCGGCGATCATCCCGGTGATCTCGTCGGTGGACGCCTGCACGCGCTTGGCGAGGTTGCGCACTTCATCGGCGACCACGGCAAAGCCGCGCCCCATCTCCCCGGCGCGGGCCGCTTCGATCGCCGCATTCAGCGCGAGCAGATTGGTCTGTTCGGCAATGCTGTGAATCACGCTGACCACGCCGTTGATCTTCTGGCTGTCCTCGGCCAGGCGTTGAATCATGTCTGCCGTCTGCTGCACGCCGCTGGACAACCCGGCAATCGATTGCTGCACCCGCGCCACCACCTGCTGACCGCTTCCAGCGAGACCATCGGCGGTTTTCGACAGATCGCGGGTGGCACCGGCGTGTTGCGCGATGTGATAAACGGTGGCGGTCATTTCGTTGATCGCGGTGGCAGCCTGGTCGGTTTCGCTTTGCTGGCCGAGCATGCCGTGGCGCACATCATTCATGCTCGATGCCAGCCGCGCTGCACCGTCGTCCAATTGTCGCGCGGTGCTGGCAACGGTGCTCACGACGCGTTGATAACCGGCCTGCATGGCGTTGAAGGCATTGGCCATCTGCCCGACTTCGTCCTTGCCCACCAGCGGCACACGAGCAGAAAGATCGCCGGTTTTTTCAACGTGCAGCATCACGTCTTTCAACGTGTTGAGCTGGCTGAGCAGAAAGCGGATCAACAGTTGCGAGGCGCCGAGCATCGCCAGCATCAGGACGAAGACCGCCAATGCATAGTTGGCGAAACGCTCGCTAAACACCTGGCTCAGGCTCGGGGCATAGGCGATGACGGCCACTTGCTCACCGTCGGCACGGCTGAACACTTCGGCGCCCATCAATGGGTTGTCGCCGAACAGTGGCATTTCATTGATGGCGTTCCAGCCGTTGCTGCCGCTGATTTCCAGCAGCGGTTGATCATTGAGACGCGGCGCTTCACCGCGCTTGAAGCTCAGCACCTGAGCGGACTTGGGCAACGGTTGCCCGGTCGGCCAGGCCTTGAGCAACTGCGCCTGCGCCTGCGCGGACACCTGCGCGGCATGGCTGCGGGCCTGTTGTTCGAGATGCACGGCGTACAAAACCAACAGCAGGGTGGTGACAAAGGCGACCGCGTTGACCGCCCAGAATTTGTATTTCAGCGAGATGTTGCTAAGCCAGGCACCCATGGAGGTCTTCTCTGATAGCGGAAACAGTTTTGGCAAGGTGCCATTATTGTGCCGCTATGCAGAAAACCATTTTTTGATGCGGATCAACAGATCAAAAGATCGCAGCCTTCGGCAGCTCCTACAGAATGTACGCCGTGCCGATGTAGGAGCTGCCGAAGGCTGCGATCTTTTGCGTTTTACACCAACATCGGAAGATTAAAAAACGCCCGGGCACACGCGGTGGTATGTGCGGCCAGCGCTTCCTCGGTCTCGCCGCGATGCAACGCCACCTCGCGCAGCACTTCGCTCAGATACGCCGGTTCGTTGCGGCCGTTTTTCGGCTTCGGCCGCAACGTGCGCGGCAGCAGATACGGTGCGTCGCTTTCCAGCATCAGCCGTCCCGCTTTGATCTCTTTGACCAGCGGATGCAGATGCGTGCCCCGGCGTTCGTCGCAGATCCAGCCGGTGATGCCGATGTGCAGATCCAGATCGAGGTAGCTGAACAAGGCCTTTTGTTCGCCAGTGAAGCAGTGCACCACCGCCGCCGGCAGTTGATCGCGGAAGTCCTTGAGGATCTCCAGCAGGCGCTGGCTGGCATCGCGCTCATGCAGGAACACCGGCAATTGCAGCTCGACGGCCAGCGCCAGGTGTTCTTCGAGAACCTTTTCCTGCTGCGGGCGCGGGGAGAAGTCGCGGTTGAAATCCAGCCCGCATTCGCCCACCGCGACGACGCTGGATTCGTTCAACAGACTGCGCAGGCGACGGGCGCTGTCAGCGTTCCAGTCGCTGGCCGAATGCGGGTGGATACCGGCGGTGGCGAACAGCCGTTGGCCACTTTCATCCAGTTGCCGGCACAGTTCCAGCGCCTGCTCGCTGCCCTCGACGCTGGTGCCAGTCAGCACCAGTTGGCAGACGCCGGCGGCGTAGGCGCGGTCGAGCACGGCCTGGTGTTTGTCGGCGAAACTGGGGTTGGTCAGGTTGACGCCGATATCGATGAGTTGCATGGTGCTACCTCGGGCCGAAGGCCGGAAAGCATATCAGAGCTGTAGATTTATAAGAAAAGCCAAGAACTACAAAGACTTATGGCTGTCTGTTGAGGCCGCGAAGAACTCCGGGGTGGCGACGATGCCATCACTGTGCCAGTCTCTCGCACTTTACCAGCGCTCAAAGCGCTCTGTTTTCGTCGGTGATGTCGTCTTTTTTGCGACGAATCGCCCCGTATTCTTTTCGGAGAGTGGATGCATCGTCCCTCGGTTCTGCTGCTGTTGTGTGCTGCGTTGCTGCTGCCGATGACGGCGGTCGCGCGCCTGCCCGGGCCGCTGCAAGCCGTGCCGGCGAGCAAGGTTCGCGACCTCTCGGACATTCGCAGCAGCCGCGTGTTGCGAGTGTTGGTCAATCAGAGCCGCAACAGCTCCGGCGAGGTCCAGGGCCAAGCCATCGGTGTCGAGTACCACCGACTGCGCGCGTTCGAGCAATACCTCAATGGCCATGCTCATGATGGCCAGGAAGTCACCCTCAAAATCATTCCCAAAGCCAAGGATCAATTGCTCGGCGCCTTGCAGCGCGGCGAAGGCGATATGGTCGCGCCCGGTGAATTGCTCGACCTGCCTTCTGGCTACGCGGTCGCCAGCAGTGAACCGATTGCCAGCAACGTGCCGCTGGTGCTGGTCGGCATCAAGGGCCAGCGCCGTTACACTAAGGTCGAGCAACTGTCCGGCAAAACCCTGGCGCTGCCCACCGGTAGTGCGGCGGGGGAGGTGGTCAGCCAGCTCAACCAGAAACTGGCGCTGCACAAACTGGCGCCGATCAATATCGAGTGGGTCGATCCGACGCTGGCGGTGGAGGATGTGCTGGAGATGGTTCAGGGCGGGATTTTCCACCTGACCATCGTCGAGCAACCGATTGCCGAACGCTGGGGCAAGATCCTGCCGAAGCTGCGCCTTGATCGGCAACTGAGCCTCGGCGAGCCGGGCGAGGAGCATTGGTTCGTGCGTCGCGATGCATCGATGTTGCGCGCGAGCATCGATCGCTTCCTCACCGGTTACAAGAAACCGTCGGACGAAGACGCGGCGTTCCTGCGCATTTATCGACGCCTGTATCAGGTGCACAATCCGCTGGCCAAAGCCGATCGCCAGCGTCTGGAAAAACTCCGTCCGACCCTGCAGAAGCACGCCGATGCGCAGAACATGGACTGGCTTAACCTGGCGGCGCTTGCGTTCAAGGAGTCGCGTCTGCAGCCCAACGCTCGCAGCGGCAGCGGTCCGACCGGGCTGATGCAGATCACCCCGTCCGCCGCGCAGCGGGTCGGCGTGAGCAATATCCAGAATCTCGATGCGAATGTGCAGGCCGGCGCCAAGTACCTGGCGATGATCCGCCGCAAGTTCTTCAGCAGCCCGAAACTCAACGAGCGTGAGCGCATGGCCTTCACCCTCGCCGCTTACAACATCGGCCCCGAGCGCGTGCAGGGTATGCGCGCGGAAGCCCGCCGCCGTGGCCTCAATCCCAACCAGTGGTTCTTCCAGGTCGAGCGCATCGCCATGGAGCAGGTGGGGATGGGCGCCGTCAGCTATGTTAATAGCGTGAACAAGTATTACCTGGCATTCGACCGGGAGCGTGAGTCGCTCGAGCCCCGGCAGCAGAAAGTGGTCACACAGAAATAATCTAACAATTCGATTGTTATGGCGAAATTTTTGCGCTTTAAACATGAAATAAACTGATTAATATAGCGACCAACCCAAACACACAAACACTTCTGCACAACAAGGAATGCACCATGAGCTCTCTGATCAACAAGGTTCTGTTCACCCGCGCCGGTTACGGCCTGACTGTCCTGCGCATTGCTGTCGGCGTGATCTTCGCCGCCCACGGTTCGCAGAAACTCTTTGGTCTGTTCGGTGGTTACGGCCTGGCCGGCACCGCGCAATGGATGGAAAGCATCGGCCTGACCCCGGGCTATCTGATGGCCTCGCTGGCCGGCGGTACCGAGTTCTTCGCCGGTCTGGCGCTGATCATCGGCCTGCTGGCACGCCCGGCGGCACTCGGTCTAGCGTTCCTCTCGCTGGTGGCGATCTTCTCGGTGCACATCGGTAACGGTCTGTTCATGGCCAACAACGGTTATGAGTTTGCTCTGGCTCTGCTGGCCGGCAGCATCGCGGTACTGATCGAAGGTGCCGGCAAGCTCTCGGCGGATCGCGCCATCGCCGGCTGAAGGCTCTGGCTCAAGGCAAAGGCCCGCATTGTGCGGGCCTTTTTTTGTTGCGGGGGTTTCTTGACACTGGTCGGTCACGTTCTCTAGGATGTTTCCCATGCGCCGATTTAAACAGCTACTTGCGGGGCGCCAGGTGACTTCTACAGTTACCGTCAGAAGCCGGAACAGGGCTTCGAAATACCGCTAAAGCGCTGGTTCGGTGTTGCCTCTCACCTGCCATGCAGACTTTTGAGGCAGAGACACGACACGATGAACGCACTACGCCCTCCAGCACGTCCCGCGCCGATCACGGCACATGTCACCCAGCGCAACCCGAAAATCCTTCTTGGCGGCAAACACCAGCCGACGCTGTTGCGTTATCTCGATGGCTGGCCACGTCGCAGCGGCGGCCCTGCCGCGTTCCTGATCCAGTTTGTCGATGATGGCGAGTCGCTGGCGCGTTTCGCTACGGACAGCTTCGATCTGGCGGTGATTCAGGCGCCGAGCGCAGAAGATGCGCCGGAAATGATCAAGCAACTGACCCGCGTAGCGCGGCAGGGCCTGATCACTCGGCGCTGATCAGTCTTACGGGTATTCAATCGCAACGATGTAAACGAACTGCTCGCCGGTCGGCGTCTGCACCCGCACTTCCGCGTCGAGTGCCTTGCCGATCAGCGCGCGGGCCAGCGGCGAGTCGATGCTGATCAAACCCTGTTTAAGGTCCAGTTCATCGGGGCCGACGATGCGGTAGCGCGATTGCTTGCCGTCTTCGTCTTCGATGGTCACCCAGGCGCCGAAATAGACCTTGTTCGGATCGCTGGGTTTTTCGCTGACCACCTTGAGCGCTTCCAGGCGTTTGGTGAGAAAGCGCACACGGCTGTCGATTTCGCGCAGCATCTTCTTGCCGTAGGTGTACTCGGCGTTTTCCGAGCGATCGCCCTGCGCGGCCGCTTCACTCACCGCCTGCGTGACCTGCGGGCGACGCACATGCCACAACTCATGGAATTCGGCGCGCATCCGCGCTTCACCTTCAGGGGTGATCAGCGCGGTGCCGGCGGTGCGGGGAGGGCGATAACGGCTCATGGCGACTTCTTGTGATTAAGACCGCGTGAGTCTATCAACCCTCGCGCAACACTGTCAGCGGGCTGGCGTTCAACGCCCGACGGGTGCCGAACACGCCGGCACCACCGATCAGCGCGGCGCCAATCACCGGTAGCACCAGCAGCCATGGATGCGGATGCCATGGCAGATCAAAAGCGAAGCGGTACAGCACCAGACTGACCACCTCCGAACCGATCGCCGCGAGCAGACCGCTGACCGCACCCAACAAACCGAACTCGATACGCCGCGCCTTGATCAGCAACTGCCGCTCGGCGCCCAGCGCACGCAACAGCGCCCCTTGGCGAATGCGTTCATCCAGCGTCGCTTGCAGACCGGAGAACAGCACCGCCATCCCCGCAGCCAAAACAAACAACAACACATATTCCACCGCCAGGGTGACCTGAGCGAGGATGCTGCGCAGCTGTTCGAGCAAGGCTTCGACCTGCAGGATGGTCACCGCCGGGAAGGTCCGCGACAGCTCGACGATCTGCTGATCATGCCCAGGGGTCAGGTAGAAACTGGTCAGGTAGGTCGCCGGCAGATCCTTCAGGGTGCCGGGCTGAAAGATCATGAAGAAGTTCGGCTGGAAATTGTCCCAGTTGATCTCGCGCAGGCTGGTGACCTTCGCTTCGCGATTGACCCCGCCGACGCTGAACACCATGCGATCGCCGAGTTTGAGTTTCAGGCTTTCGGCCACCTTGCCTTCCACCGAAACCCCTGGCACGTCGTCGGACGGCTGGCCGCTCCACCACGAGCCGGCGGTGAGCTTGTTGCCGGCCGGCAGGTCCGCCGCCCAGGTCAGGCTCAAGTCACGCTGTATGGCGCGGTCACCGGCCGAGTCCTTGCTGACGATCTGTTGTACCGCTTCGCCATTGATGCTGATCAACCGACCCGGCACCACTGGATACAAAGGCGCCGCTTGCGCGGACACCTTGATCAGGTGATCGGCGAAGGCCTGCTTGTCAGCCGGGAGGATATTCAGCGCGAAATAGTTCGGCGCGTTTTTCGGTAGCTGGTTTTGCCAGGTGTCGAGCAGTTCGCCGCGCAGCAGTGCGATCAGCGCCATCGACAACAGGATCAGGCCGAACGCCAGCGACTGCCCGGCCGCCGCCAATGGATGCCGCAACAACTGGCCAAGGCCCAGACGCCATGGCAACGAGGCGCGGGCGAGTAGGCGGCGCAGGCTTTGCAGCAGCAACAACAGCAGGCCGCCCAGCACCAGCGCGGCGACCACGCCGCCGCCAAGCAGGGCGAAGGTCAGCAGCAGGTCGAGGCTCAGACGCCACATGATCAGGCCCAGCGCACCCAGCGCCGCGCCATAGACCATCCATGTGCTCGAGGGGATCGGCAGCATGTCGCGGCGCAACACCCGCAGCGGCGGCACGCGACCCAGTGCAGCCAATGGCGGCAAGGCAAAACCTGCCAGCGCCACCAGCCCGGTGCCAATCCCGGCCATCGCCGGAAACAGCCCGCCCGGTGGCACGTCACTTGGCAGCAAATCATGCAGCAGGGCGAACAGCCCCAGTTGCGCCAGCCAGCCGAGCAGCGCGCCACTGACGGCGGCAATCAGGCCGAGCACGGTCAGTTGCAGGCTGAACAGCACCATGGTTTCCCGGCGCGACAAGCCGAGGCAGCGCAGCAAGGCACTGGCGTCGAAACGCCGACTGGCGAAACGGTTCGCCGACAACGCCACGGCTACGCCAGCCAGCAATACCGCAACCAGACTGGCCATGTTCAGGTAGCGCTCGGCCTTGCCCAGCGCGCCGCCAATCTGTCGGTTGCCGTCACGGGCATCCTGGATTCGCTGATTGGCAGCGAGGCCTGGTTTGATCAATTCACGATAGGTTTCCAGCGTCTGCGGTTCGCCGCGCCATAGTTCTCGATAGCTCACCCGGCTGCCCGGTTGCACCACGCCGGTGGCGGTGAGGTCGTCAAGATTGATCAGCACCCGTGGCGTCAGGCTGTAGAAGTTGCCGGCGCGATCCGGCTCGTAGGTCAGCACGCGGGTCAGCTTCAAGGTCTTCATGCCGACGTCGATGCTGTCGCCGATCTTCAGATCCAGCGCGGTCAGCAGACGTGCCTCGACCCAGGCTTCACCGGGTTGCGGTTCGCCGCCGACTTCTTCCTGGGCAAAGGGTGCGGGCGCGCTCTTCAGCTCGCCACGCAGTGGATAGGCGCGGTCGACGGCTTTGATGCTCGACAGCTGAATGCCGTTGTCGGTGGCAATGACGCTGGAAAACTCCACCACTTGCGCATGATTGAGGCGCAGTTCGGTGCCGCTGCGGATTTGCTCCTCGCGGGCCGGCGAGCTGCCTTCAAGGACCAGATCGGCACCGAGAAACTCGGTCGCGCGCAGCATCATCGCGCCGTTGAGGCGGGCGCCGAAGTAGCCGATCGCGGTGCTCGCCGCGACGGCCACCACCAGCGCGAAGAACAACACGCGCAACTCACCGGCGCGGGCATCGCGCATGAGCTGGCGCAGGGCAAGGCTGAACAGACGCAACAGCGGCAGACGTGCCATCAAGGCTCCAGAGGGGCGACCAGCAGCCCGGCTTCAAGACGGATCAGGCGCCGGCAACGATGGGCCAG